>PVMK01129549.1_pt1 | contig 40058 bp, 28 predicted proteins | sample 1853481 | NCBI WGS metagenome assembly PVMK01 (sample SAMN08533507, study PRJNA380276) | Marine sediment metagenome, whole genome shotgun sequencing project.
CAATTATGCATTTGATGTCACCCCGGCAAAATTGGTGACCGGTTTTATTACCGAACGCGGTATATGCAAGGCGACGGAAGAGGATATCAAAAAACTTTTCCCGGAGCTACAGAAAAAAGTTGCAGGGGTCGGGTGTCAGGAATCAGTAAGTTTCAGGTGTCGGGTGTCAGGGAAAATAAGGACTGAGTGCTGAGGACTGGGGACTGAGCAAAAAAACCTGCTTGGCGGCCGACCATTTCAACATGAAGTGTCGGTTTGCGTCATGAATTGTCCTCCTGGGACCATGAGTTGCGTGCCGCGGCGTAGCTCGCCAGAGCGAAGACGGGTCGTTTTCCGTCATGAGCTGGCACGGCCATTTTCGCCCCTTTCTATTTCGATATACCTCAGACCTCAGCACTCAGTCCTCAGTCCTATCTTTTCAGACCTGAAACCTGACACCTGACACCTGACACCCTATTTTTGTTGACATATCTGCAGCGAAACTCGTATAGGCACCCCATGCTGACTGAACTGGAGAAAAAAATAATTGCTTCCATCCAGGAAGATATGGCTGTCACCGAGCGCCCTTATCTGAATATCGCACAGGATCTTGGAATTTCCGAAACGGAATTGCTGGAAAAATTGAAAGACCTCTGCAATCAGGGGGTTATCCGTCGGTTTGGAGCCACCCTGCGCCATCAACGCACCGGGTTCACCGCAAATGCAATGGTAGCCTGGAAGGTTGACGAGGATCGTATTGAAGCGGTCGGGCAGAAAATGGCGGCTTTTCAGCAGGTATCCCACTGTTACCGTCGCAACCCTTCCCGGGAATGGCCGTATAACCTGTACACTATGGTGCACGCCAGCGATGAACAATCATGCCATGAAACCGCCCGTAAAATGTCCAAAGCCACTTCGGTGAAAGATTACGCGCTCCTGTTTAGTCGTGAAGAATTGAAAAAAACATCCATGGTTTATTTTCCCAATGATGAAAATGATTAAAATATTTCCCTTCATTAGCTTGCCGAGTCGGATTTAAATTTGATATTGTTTCGTGCTTCGGGTTTCAGATTTCGAATTTTACTGTTTATATGGTTATTATTTCGGTCTGGTAATTAAACGGATTTAATATTCTAGCGTTGAACCAAAATTCACCCCATATTCTTCTAGTCAATCCTTGGATCCATGATTTTGCCGCCTATGATTTCTGGGCCAAACCGCTGGGGTTGCTCACGCTGGCAGCCCTGCTCAGATCCCATGGCTTGTCGGTGTCCTACATCGATTGCCTCGACCGCTTTCACCCCAAAGCATCTGCCAGCGATCCTTCAGCACGCTATGGCCGGGGGCCCTATTTAAAAACACGGATTGCCAAACCCCACGGCCTTAGGGATGTTCAGCGCACCTTTTCCCGATACGGGATCAAGCCCCGGTGGTTCAGGGAAGATCTTCAGGCGCTGCAGCCGCCGGATCTTATTTTAATCACTTCTTTGATGACTTACTGGTATAGCGGTGTTCAGGAAACCATCGCAATCCTGCATGCGCTTTTCCCGGACACGGCCATCATTCTGGGCGGCATCTATGCCAGCCTTTGCGACAATCATGCGCTCAAAAACTCTGGCGCTGATGACATCTTTTGCGGGCCGGCCGAAGACGCTTTGTTTGACCTTATCGCCAAATATACGCGTTTCACAACAATCCCCTCGTTTTAACCCGCAAAAACTCGACACCTATCCCTACCCTGCTCTGGATTTACAAAACCGTATCAATTACGTTACCCCTGCTGACTTCAAGAGGCTGTCCGTATAAATGTACCTACTGTGCTTCGCATTTTCTGAATCCCAAACGAATGTGGCGCAGCCCGGAGTCGGTCGTCGAAGAATTAAAATTCTGGCACAAATCCTATCAGGTCACAGATTTTGTGCTCTATGATGATGCCTTTTTGGTCAACGCTGAACGGCATGCCATCCCAATTCTGGAAAAAATTATTCAGGCCGATATCAACCTTCGTTTTCATACACCCAATGCGCTTCATATTCGAGGCATAAACGCCCAAACCGCCCGGCTGTTGTTTAGAGCCGGATTTAAAACCATCCGCCTGGGACTGGAAACTGCCGAATTCGATCACCGGGAAACCATCGACCGCAAGGTAACGAAAGACGATTTCAAGCGAACAGCCAGATGCTTGAAAGAAGCCGGTTTTGAAAAACACCAGGTCGGTGCCTACTTACTGATGGGGCTGCCGGGTCAGGAAATGACCGCCGTTGAACGATCGATTCGGGCGGTTCAAGAAACGGAAATAACGCCTATTTTAGCCTACTATTCTCCGATACCGCACACGGCAATGTGGCAAAAGGCGGTGGCCGCATCCCGATATGATCTGGAGGCAGATCCGATTTTTACCAATAATTCAGTCATCCCCTGCCGGTCTGAGGCATTTAACTGGGAGACCATCTCCGCTTTAAAAAAACTTGCTTCTGGTTCAGCCACAGCATAAGGTCTATCTGAATGCGGACAATGCGCAATCGGCTGCCCGGAGGGGGCCATCCGCCTGACCGAGGTACGGGAGCCCGCTTTTATTCCCGATTGAACCGATGATAGATAGAATGACATCATAATCTCAAAACAGATAAAAGGGGAAAATCACCATGTTGCGTATAGGAAGTATTGATCTGAAAACACAAAAAATCGATACGTTGATCGTGCCGGTGTGCGAAGACAAAAAAATCCACGATGACCGCCTTATCAACGGGGTCATCAAAAAGGCTTTAAAACTGAAAGAATTTAAGGCCGAAAAAGGGGATAGGGTCACACTCTACGATTTTAAAGACCTTGCCACCGAACGAATTATCTGTGTTGGACTTGGAAAGTTTAAAAAAATTGATCATGAAGTTTTGCGGACATTTTGCGGCGCGATTGTCAACAGATGTATTCAAGCCGGTTTTGAAAAAATCTGGGTTGCGGTGCCGGCGGCCGAAAAGCTTAAAATGGAGATGCCGGACGCTGTTGAAGCCATGATGGAAGGCGCCTGCTTGGGAAATCATGTGTTTGATAAATACAAAAAGGAAAAGAAAAAGAAACCCTTAAAACAAATCAACTTTCGGGTTAAGCCGGAAGCATCTGGCAAACTGAGGAAAATACCGCCAAAAGTAAGCACCATTTGCGCGGGCACTATCCTTGCGCGTGAGTGGATCAGTACGCCATCAAACGAAAAAACGCCTGAGCATTTTACGCGCTCAATTGTCTCAAAGGCCAGAAAACACGGTCTTAAAACCCGGGTGCTGAGGGAAAAGGATTTAAAGCAGAATAAGTTTGGTGCCTTGCTGGCGGTGGCTGCCGGAAGCCAGAGCAAGCCCAGCATGGTGGTATTGGAACATAAGCCTGCCGGCGCCAAAAAAACCTTGGCACTGGTCGGAAAAGGGGTCACCTTCGATTCCGGAGGCCTCAACATTAAGACCGGCGATTCCATGGCCGCTATGAAATCGGATATGTCCGGTGCCGCTGTTGTCGCCGCCACCATGATCACCCTGGCCAGACTGAAAACAAAATCGCACGTTATCGGAGCCATACCGATTGTTGAAAATATGCCCTCCGGCAAAGCAACCCGACCTGGAGACATCGTACGAAGCTATGCGGGCAAAACCATTGAAATTGGAAATACCGACGCCGAAGGCCGTTTGATTTTGATTGACGCCATGTCTTATGTCGTGAAAAAGCACAAACCTCAGATTATGATTGACCTGGCAACCCTGACCGGAGCCTGCGTTGTGGCCCTGGGGGAAAAAATCGCAGGGGTTTTTACGCCGGATGATGATCTGGCCGAAGCCATTATTGCATCCGGCAACAAAACCCATGAACGCTGCTGGCAGATGCCGATGCCCGACGATTATAAAGAGCTTCTCAAAAGTGATTTTGCCGATCTCAACAACATGCCCAGCTCCCGCTGGGGCGGTGCCATCACCGCCGCCTTATTTTTATCTGAATTCAGCGGTGATACCCGCTGGGCCCATATCGATATTGCCGGCCCGGCCTACTTCAAAAAAGGTGGCGCCTACTGCGGCCCCGGCGGCACCGGTTTTGGTGTGCGGTTGTTGTGCGATCTGATCGAGCAACTATAAAAAGCCATCTTAAAAATGCCGTTATCGAGGACGAGGAGGAGTACGAGTACGAGGTTATGCAACGTTCCTCCTCGTACTCGTCGTCGTCCTCGTCCTCGTTATCTAACGCACAGTGGTTAGCCTTGTCCTGTTTGCCAGTTAAATAGTAGCCGACATTTTTCTTTCTTAACGGGCCTAACGGAATAACGGGCTGAACCGGCTATCTTAAAGTAACGGAAATATTAGCATCCCCGGATGGAAACCAAAAGACTAGAGGATAATGACTTGATTGAACATGCTGAAGTTATACACAAGGGCGATGACAGCGGCAATGAAATGACGGTGCGCTTCCGGCTGCCGTCCGGGCTCGAAATCTTCGGTTTGCCGACAAAGAATTCTTACGGCGGGCACTGGGATCTGGGACCGACCTGGAATTACGCGGTGCTGGCCGACAGGCCCTTTCTGGTGGACGCCGGCCGATTCGGTCAGGGCAATAAACTGCTTGCTATGATGGCAAGCATTGGCATTAAACCCGAAGATCTTGAATTTGTTTTGATCAGCCACGGCCATGAAGACCATGACGGCGGGTTGGCGGAACTTGTCAACACCACCCATTTAAACGTAAAAGCCCACGCAATCTATGATCATCTGATCAAAAAATACCCGGCTGAATCCCCTGATGGAAACAAAAAAGAATTCCCGGCTAAATGCTGGCACTGCCCGATGCCGGAGTCATTTTATACCGAAAATTGCCTCGATTATCATGCGGTATTGCAGGGATTAAAAGTTGAGCCGATCAGCGATGGCGAAACCGAGATCGGACCGGATATCCGCACCTATCATCTACCGGGGCACAGTCCGGATTGTCTGGCCGTCCGGCTGGGTGAAGAAGCCATCATTGTGGGAGATATCATTCTGCCGGATATCTCACCGTGGCCGACGCGTAAATCTCTTTTTGACGAAGTCGCTGAAGTCATCAAACCCGACTATACGGATGCCGCGGCGATCTTTGGGTTGCGTCGCTATATCCAGTCCCTCAAAAAATTAATTGAAATTGCCCGTGACCATCCGGGATTGATCGTGCTTGCGGCCCATCGGTTTTATTACCATGGCCGCTGGAACCCTGTTGACCTGGAAAGCAGAGCAAAAGAACTGCTCGAGCATCACATTGAGCGCTGCGGGGCCATCATCAAAATTTTAAACAACGGGCCCAAAACAGCTGAAGAAATCGCCGCAGCGCATTTTGAAGAAAGATTGCTTGAGGGCTTCGGCAACATAATGGCTGCCAATGAAATTGTCAGCCATTGCGAATTGCTCATCGAAAGCGGTGATGCGGCCACGGTGAACGGCAACGCCTATGCCGCCACCGGCAGCATGCAATTTGAAACCTTCATCAAAAACTTAAAAGCGGATTAAATATCTCTATGAAAAAGACAGTAGATTTAGCAGCCTGGATTGGGCAAGTCATTGAAGATTTCATTGAGCAGTCACCTCAAAATACGCTTCAAAACAAAACCAATGATAAGGCCTTTGACACCCCCCTGGTCGGCTTTTCACAGGGTGATGACCCCATTTACAGAACCTACAAGGATGTTGTCGGACCCTTTCACTGGACACCGATGGAGATATTTACCCGGACATTTGAGGGAATGACCGTCAAGCCTCAGGAACTGACGGTTATCAGCTGGATTCTTCCGCAAACCAGCGCCACAAAAGCCGACAATCGCAAACAATCGACCTACCCCGCGGAACGCTGGGCCCGGGCCCGCATTTACGGCGAAGAGGTGAACGTCAAACTCCGAAAACACGTGGTGACGATTCTCCAAGAAAACGGTTATCCGGCCATGGCGCCGATGCTCTCGGACCAATGGGAAAAGAAAAAATCAGACGCCTATGTAATTGCCTCAAGCTGGTCGGAGCGGCATGCGGCTTATGCCTGCGGGCTGGGTACCTTTGGCCTCTGCGACGGGCTCATTACCCCGCGGGGCAAAGCCATGCGCACCGGATCTGTCGTCGCTCGCATTAAAGTCCCCCCGACGAAGCGGCCGTATAGCGATCATCATGCCTATTGCCTTTTTTACACAAAGGGGATCTGCGGAAAGTGTATCTCGCGCTGCCCGGTTGAAGCGCTCAGCGCAGCCGGCCATGACAAGATCAAATGCCGCAATCATATCAGGCCGGCAACAGCAGATTATGTAAAATCCCACTACGGCTTCGACGGCTACGGCTGTGGTCTGTGCCAGACGAAAGTGCCGTGCGAATCCAAGATCCCAGACCCTCAGGATGTCGCATAAAAAGTCAGAGGAATCATCATGTCTCAAACTGAAAATAGCCGCAATTTTGAATTATTAAATGTTGGAATCGCACAGATCGCGCCGGTTTGGCTGGATCGCAAACAAACCCTCGCTAAAATATTGAATTATGTAGCCAAAGCCTCTAAAAAGGGGTGCCAGCTGGTTGCCTTTGGAGAAGCCCTATTACCCGGTTATCCATTTTGGATCGAACGAACCGACGGTGCGCGCTTTAACTCGCCAGTTCAAAAAGAGATCCATGCGCATTACATGAATCAGGCGGTGCAAATTGAGGCCGGTCATTTAGATGCGCTTTGCGAGACCGCCGCAGCGAACAAGATTGCGGTGGTTTTGGGCTGCGTTGAGCGCGCCGGGGATCGTGGCGGTCACAGCCTGTATTGTTCATGGGTCTATGTTAATCAGAAGGGCAAAATCGGTGCGGTACATCGCAAACTCATGCCGACCCATGAAGAGCGATTGACCTGGTCTACTGGAGATGGATTTGGGCTGCGGGTGCACCGGCTGGGGGCGTTCAATGTCGGCGGATTAAATTGCTGGGAAAATTGGATGCCGTTGGTTCGAACGGCGCTATATGCGCAAGGTGAGGATTTACATGTGGCCATATGGCCCGGCAACCTTAGAAATACTTACGATATTACCCGATTCATCTCCAAGGAATCACGTTCCTATGTCATCTCGGTTGCCGGATTTATGGCAAAAAAGGATTTTCATTCAAACACACCGCATCTAAAAATGATTATTGATAATTGCCCGGACATTTTGGCCAATGGCGGATCTTGCCTGGCAGGCCCGGATGGCGAATGGATAATTGAGCCGGTTGTTGATCAGGAAGTACTTTTAACCGCCACGATTGATCACCGGCGGATACGAGAAGAAAGACAGAATTTCGATCCATCCGGCCATTATTCCCGGCCGGATATAACTCAATTAACGGTCAACCGCCAGCGTCAAAGTACTCTGGTGATTAAAGAGTAATTGGGGAAGTACGATGGCCGAGTATCAGCGTTACTGGAATAGCAGACAGGAGACGCTTTCAGACAAGGAATATCGCTTAGTTCAAGAGAAAGCATTTTTAAACCAACTCAATCATGTCTGGAAAAATTCAATTTTTTACCAGCAAAAATTCAGTGCAGCCGGACTTGAGCGGAACGATATCAACGGCCTTGATGATCTTTACAAACTTCCTTTCACCGAAAAATCAGAGTTGCGAGACAGTCAAATCAACCACCCACCTTTGGGAAAACATGCCATTGTCCCCTTAGAAAAGGTATCACGGGTCTATTCGACAAGCGGAACCACCGGCCGACCGACTTATATTGGCCTGACTCAGCATGATATTAAAATATGGCGCGAGAGTGCCAGTCGCGCCCTATGGACAGGTGGATTTCGGCCAAAAAGCATTGTACCCTTAATTGTCGCACCTTATCTGATTGCCCATTCTTACACCGATGCCATAGAAAATATAGGCGCCACCTGTCTTCCCACAGGCGTTGGGGCTACGGATAGACTAATCGGTGCTTTTCAAAATATTGGTGCCAACGGTTTATTGGCAACCTCCTCCTTTCCAATGCACTTTGCACGCTCCCTCAGAAAACGGGGCATTGAGCCTAAAAGCCTGGGGATTAAAATTATACTGGCTGGAGGCGAACCGGGTGCCTCTATTCCGGCAATTCGCCATAAAGTCGAGGAGACTTTTGCATGTATCTTTCTAGAGATGATGGGAAACGGTGATATGGCCGGTGAGATTTGGTCCGAATGTGAGTATAAAAGAGGCATGCATTTTATTGCCCAGGGTATTGTTCATCCTGAAATCATTGATCCAGAGTCTGGGAGACCCACTGGAGATCAGAGAGGGAACTCAAGGCGAGTTAATTTACACCTCCATTGATCGGGAGTGTATGCCGCTTATACGCTTTCGAACCCGTGACCATGTAATTGTCACGCAGACTGGCTGTGAATGCGAGCCGAACCGGCTTCGGGATAAGGTGCATCGGCAGGACAGATGATATGCTCATCGTCCAAGGGGTCAATGTGTACCCGGCTGCAATAAGGGATGTGGTAAGCAGTCTGGTACCCGATACAACCGGTGCCATAGAGATTCAACTAAAAAAGCAGCCCCCCGAGGGATGGGAACCTCCAATTCATATAAAAGTGGAGCGCGGCAAAGGAACCGATGATTTGCTCGAGCTAAAACAAAAGATTGAAGCGCTAATTCGCGAAAAGCTTATCTTTCGAGCGGATGTAGAATTGGTTGTGCCAAACAGTTTGCCAAAGTTCGAATATAAAGCCAAGCTTGTGAGAAAACTTTACGAATAAGTAGGTTTCGGGTGTCAGGTGTCAGGATTCAATGATTGAGGAATTCCTAAATTTAGCTGCTGACACCTGAACACTGACACCTGACACCATAGACATTGTGTTGTTTAAAGGCCTCAACTGAACTAAAATATACCACACGACTTTTGTAACATTTTTGCGGGACATAACACTAGGGATAGAGGGAAGATTCCAGGGAGATAATTAAGTGAGAAAGCTACAGGACACAATCGTATTTCAATCGGTCTGTCAGGAGTGCTATATGGGCGATGGTGTATTGGTCTACGTTAAAAACGGCAAGGTGGTTAAGATAAAGGGTGATCCCGATTCCCCTGTCACCGAGGGTGACAACCTATGCTCCAAGTGCCGCAACGTGATAAATGGAACTCTTTATAACCCTGACCGGCTCAAATATCCATTAAAAAGGCGCGGCAAAAAAGGGGAAGATATATGGGAACGCATCTCGTGGGATAAAGCCATTGATGAAATCACGGATCAAATCATCAAGATCCATGAACAACAGGGTCCACTCTCATTTGCGGCCTCTGTTGACGGGTGGCACTATACCCTTTGCTGTATGCTAATGAGGGCACTTGGCAGTCCGAATCTGCTTAAAAGCATGGAACACTGCGAAGGTCCCAGCCGGGTCATGGATTTGGCTGTTGTCGGGGATATCTGCACCCAATTCGGACATGGCCCCGATACAAGGGACAGTAAATGCGTTGTGATCTGGGGGCAAAATCCGCCCGAAACTCACCTGCCGCAATGGCGGTGGATTCAGGAGGCTAGAAAAAACGGCGCCATACTCATCACCATTGATCCGCGCAACATTTCAGTTGCGAAGCAGGCTGATGTCTGGCTCCAGGTCAGACCGGGTGCAGACTGTGCCCTGGCATTGGGTATGATAAAAGTTGTGATCGAAGAAGCGCTCTATGATAAAGACTTTGTTAATCATTGGTGTCACGGTTTTGAAGAACTCAAAGCACATGTTAAAAACTATCCGCTCGAAAAAATTGAAGAGATTACCTGGGTACCCCAAAAAAACATTATAAAGGTTGCCCGCCTGTATGCCGGCATTAAACCGGCATCTCTGGTCAGCGGCATCGGAGTAATGCAGGGATACGGTTCTACGGCAACCGGCCATGCCCATTCCATTTTAGTGGCGATCACCGGGAATCTCGATGTGAAAGGGGGCAATCTTCTATCCGGAGAACGCAAGCCACCTGGTTTTTATTCAGCCTATGAATTCCTCAAGCCGAACTACCCCCAGCATCTGTTGCCTGTTGAAATCGAGGAGAAGAGAATCGGTTACAATGAATTCCCTCTCTGGTCAGGGGTTAAGGGGCCGATTAGCGCCTGTCATAACGAGCTGGCCATAAAGGCAATGTATACAGGCAAACCCTACCCCCTTAAAGCCTTGATCAATCATGGAACCAATCTTTTAACCCAGTTTCCCGAACCCAAGACGGTTTATAAAGCTTTAAAACAGCTCGATTTAAGCATTCATTTTAACTATATGATGACGCCGACTGCAGCACTTGCAGATTATGTGTTGCCGGCCGCCCATTGGCTGGAAAGGGATGAAATACCGCTGATTGCCGGGTTGTGGCAGCCGGCCATAGAGGCACGTGTGCAAACGGTAGAACCCTATGGCGAATCCAGAAATGAACAACAGGTCATTTTGGATATTTATTGGAAGTTGATCGAAAAAGGTTTCAAACCCCAAAAGAGCCGCACAGATATGGATTTCATTCAATGGCGGACGATCCCCGAATTTCTTGATTATTGTCTAAAAGGATTTGGTGCGACGTGGCAGGAATTAAAAGAAAATCATGTCTTGCCGTTTCCTGCCAAGCCGCACCGGTTATACGATCAAGAAGGATTTAAGTTTAAGACACCGACGGGAAAGGTGGAGTTATTTTCAACCACTATGGAACAATTGGGTCTCGATCCGCTGCCGAATCACCGTGAACCACCCGAGTCTCCGATTTCGACCCCCGAGCTTGCTGAGGAATACCCCCTTATTCTTATGGAGGCCAGGGTGAGAGGAGGGGCTTTTATGCATTCAAGCAATCGCTGGGCCGCGTGGGCAAGAAAATCCCATCCTTATCCTCAGATGGACATCCACCCGGATACAGCAGAATCATTTGGCATCAAGAACGACGATTGGGTCTGGATTGAAACTCCGCGAGGTAAGATACTGCACAAGGCAAGGATCACAAGAGATATCGATAAACGTGTGGTGAGCTGTGAGCCGGGCTGGTGGTATCCGGAAAAAGGCGGACCTTTTTATGGTGTGTGGGAATCCAATATTAGTCTCCTCACTTCCCTGGATGGGCCTTATGATCCTGCGCAGGGCACACCCACTTTGAGGACGATGCTCTGCAAGGTTTCAAAAGTCGCCAAAAAGGACCTCCCGGATGAACATCAATTTTGGTTATCCGCAAAGCAAAAATTGCCGGCTAAACCGCTTGCTTTCACACAGGAGGAAAATTGAATACTTTGAAACTTGGCGGAACGGACCTGGAAATTTCTGAAGTCGGATTTGGGGGTATACCCATCATGCCGTTGCCGAAAACCGAAGCCGTGGCCATCATCAAATATTGTTTCGAGCGGGGAATTACGTTTTTTGATACGGCCAACATGTATCTAACCAGTGAAGAAAAAATCGGCAGCGCCCTGGAAACGGTTAGAGATAAAGTGGTTATTGCTACCAAAACCACCCAAAGAGATGCCAGTGGTGCCGCCGCCCATATTGATACTTCTCTTAAGCAATTAAAAACGGATTGGATCGACATCTATCAGTTTCATAACGTGTCCAATAAAGATGCCCTTGAACAGATCCTTGCCCCGCAAGGCGCCTACGAAGCCGTCTGCAAAGCCCGTGATGCCGGCAAAATTCGCTTTATCGGGATCTCGTCCCACAGTATTTCGACGGCCATGGAAGCGCTGAAAACGGACCTGTTTCAAACCCTCCAATTCCCATTTAACTTTATTGAAAATGACCCGGAAAACGAACTCTTCCCTTTTGCATGCCAACATAATATCGGCATCATCGCCATGAAACCCCTTGGTGGCGGCTTACTGGAAAGGGCTGACCTTTGCTTCGGATTTCTACAGCAGCACCCGCACGTCGTGCCAATCCCTGGAATCCGTGCAAATAATGAAGCGGATGAAATCATTCAGTTATACCGCCATCCGCAACCGCTATCCAAGTCCGATTTAAAAGAGATGAAAAATATTCAAACGGTTTTGGGGGAGAGGTTCTGCCACCGCTGCGAATACTGTATGCCGTGTGAGCAGGGCGTTCAGATTCCCTCTGTCCTTATATTTCAGTCGGCCGCAAAACGTTTATCCCCTGAAGGCGTTTCTGCCTGGCTGGGGAAGGCCATGGAAAGCGTGGCGCAATGCATCGAATGCGGTCAATGTGAGGAAAAGTGTCCCTATAACCTGCCGATCGCCGACCTGCTTAAAGAGAACCTGGCGCTTTTTAAAGAAATCGAAGAAAGGAGACCACCATGGAAATGAAAAAAATGCTGGCAGGATGGAGCAAGATCTGTCCCGGCTGCAACATCGGACGTAAATATCCGGATTCATTTATAGGCAAAAAAGTGAGAAATCACTGGAAAAAAGGTTGCATCTCTCATAACGCCTATGTTCAAGTGTACGGCAGCGATGAGCATTCACCGAAGGACAACAGAGAAAAATCCAACGATAAGTAATTTCGTTGGCGCATTATTGGGTTGAAAAGGAGTTTTAAAAAATAAGATTTTGCCTAAAACGAAAGGAGGCGACATGCTAAAAAGAGGGAAAAAAAACTGAGGATCACAACGACTCTGTTTATGACAAGTTCACAGAGCAGAAAACGCTGACACCGGTTCCGCGCCCGGAAACCACAGCAGAAAATACAGTCATTGGCGAAAATATCTCCATTGAAGGCAACATTCGTGGAGATGAACATCTTGTTATCGAGGGTTCAATGAAAGGCAACATAGAGATGGAAAAGCATAATTTTACGATTGGATCAAAGGGACGGGTTGAAGGCAAGATCAATGCTCAGAGTGTCAGGGTCAGCGGCCAAATGATTGGCAATATCAAGACAAAAGACAAGGTCGAAATCACCAAAGAGGCCGATTTTATGGGCGATATTAGGGCAAAAAGCATCTCGGTAGAAGATGGTGCTTATTTCAAGGGTTCAATCGAACTTGATCGAGAGCCTCATAGAAAAACAGCATTAACTGGAAAATCGACAACCATTGCAACCTCCCAGCCGATTAATGAGCCAAAGACCCCAACGGCCAAAGAAGCCGATAAGGAGAATTGATTTTTGGCTACATCAACTGAAGCGGCTCATCGTTATTCAAATAATGGGCCTGCCCCTGCTGATTATACCAGCATAATGCTTCAAATGTACTTCGAAACCCTTGAGAAATCCTCGATGGCTCAGGTGCTTGATGTGGGGCCCGTTTGTGAAGAAAATATCACGTTTTTTGCACAACGCGTGAAACGGTATCATGTCTGTGATATGTTTTTGCGACTGAACCGGAACAAGCGTGAAGGTCTGCCGCCTAAAAAGGTATGGAAACATTTAGACTATGCACCTCATAGTTTCGATGGAATCAATCTGTGGGATTTTATTGATCATTTAAATGATGACGAAATAGGCAGATTGGTGAACCTTTGTCATACCTTGCTAAAACCAAAGGGCATGATGATCGTAACCAGCTTTGAAGAACAATCGGCACCATCGCAAATAAATTCCTTTGTCATGCAGGATAACTATCGGCTAACCTTTCGTCTTCAGAATCACCTGGATCTACCTTGTTACTACCGCAGCAACAGAATCTTAACAAACATCCTGTCAGAATTTACTTCAGTCAAGTCCTTCATTTATCGGAATGGTGTCAGGGAGTTCCTATGCAAACGGGATTAGAAGTCATCTCAAAAAAGTATGCTATGAAACGATCAATTATAAAGAGTACCGGCAGGTATGTACCCGATAGACATGTCGCAAACGAAGAGTTAACCGCATTGATGGACACATCAAATGAATGGATTGTGCAACGCACAGGTATCGAAGCCAGGTACTGGGTCCGTGAAGGTGAGGATGTCGGGACATCGGATCTTGCGTATGAGGCTGCAATTATAGCATTGGAAAGAGCGGGCTGGAATCCGGAGGACCTGGATTTAATTGTATTTGCAACCATGACACCCGACCTGAACGTGCCGGGTTCGGGGGTGTTTCTGCAAAACCGACTGGGTGCGAAAAAGGTCCCTGCTCTCGATATCCGTCAGCAATGCACCGGGTTTCTGCATGGACTGGAAATCTGCGATGCCTATATCAGGAGCGAAAAAGCACAGAAGATCCTTTTGGTAGGTGCTGAATTCCAAAGCCGATACCTGGAGTTGACAACCGAAAACCGTGATACAGCGGTGATTTTTGCAGATGGTGCCGGTGCGGTTTGCGTTGAAGCTGTTGAAACCAGTCAGGAAGTTGGAATCATAACATCGATTCTTTATGCCGACGGAAAATATGCAGGGGCATTGCGTGTTGGATTACCTGCTCGAAAATCCGGACAGGCAATTAGTCCAACCGTAATAAAAAACAAGGAGCATTTTCCTTATATGGATGGAACGACAGTATTCAAATTGGCTGTGACCCGCCTGCCAAAGGTAACAGAGGAGCTGTTGGCAAAAGCAAACATGAAAATTGAAGACCTGAAAATGGTTATTCCCCATCAGGCAAATCTGAGAATAAACGAAGCTTTCAGGGAACGCATGAATATCCCGCAAGAAAAAATGTATAACAATATTCAACGATATGGAAATACAACTGCGGCAACCATTCCTATTGCACTTGACGAACTCATGGAAAAAAACATGCTGAAACCAAAGGACACCATCATGTTGATCGGTTTAGGAGCGGGATTGACCTGGGGTGGTGTGATCTATAAGTTGATATAGCCCTTCCTGACTCTCAGAATCGATTAAGCAGGATTCAAGGTGGCTAACACCCGCAGTGTTTTATAATCTGACCTTGATCGATCTGGCATGCGCTGCCAGTCCCTCGATTTCCGCCAGGCGAATAATGTCGGGAGCTTCTCGCTGAAACGCCTTTTCCGTGTACTGAATCAGGCTGGTCTTTTTGATAAAATTGTCCACCGAAAGCGCGGATGCGAATCGGGCGGTTCCCGCGGTGGGAAGCACGTGGTTGGGCCCGGCCATATAATCGCCCACCGGTTCCGGGGTATAATCCCCCAAAAATACGGCACCGGCGTTGCGGATCTTCCCTACCACCTCAAAAGGATCTTTTACATGAAGTTCAAGATGCTCCGGAGCGATGCGGTTGGCCATTTCGATGGCCACACCCATATTTCGGACCACAATTACGGCCCCATACCTGGCCAGCGATTCTTTGGCAATTTCTGCACGCGGCAGATTTGCAAGCTGCCCCTTAAGTTCCCTGACGACGGCTTTGGCCAACTTTTGTGAATCGGTAATTAACAGGGCCGAGGATAAGACATCATGTTCGGCCTGGGACAGCAGATCCGCCGCGATAAATTCAGGTCTGGCGCTATCATCGGCAATGACCAGAATCTCGCTGGGCCCGGCGATCATATCGATGCCGACGGTACCGGCTAAAATTTTCTTGGCAAGGGTGACGTAAATGTTGCCCGGGCCGACAATCACATCGACTTTGGGGATGGTTTCGGTTCCGTAGGCCAGGGCCGCAATCGCCCAGGCGCTCCCGGCTTTATAAACGGCGTCGGCACCGGCCTTTTTTGCAGCCACCAGCAGATGGGGGCTTACGCCGCCGCCTTTGGTCGGCGGTGTGACCATCACAATCGGTTTGACACCCGCAACTTTGGCAGGAATCACTCCCATCAGCACCGAGGACACCAGCGGTGTTTGGCCTCCCCTGGCACCGGGCACATAGACCCCGGCGGCATCAACCGGGTGGATCAACTGGCCCAGCAGCGTACCGGGCCGATCGGTTTGCATCCAGGACCTGCGCAGCTGCTGCTCATGAAAGCGTTTGATATTCGAAGCCGCCCGGTTTAAGGCCCGCGTAAAAGATCGATCGACCTTTTTGGCGGCCTTGGCAAATTCTTTTTCGGACACCCGCATCGACTTAATTGACAGGCGCGCTGAATCAAAGCGTTTGGTATAGGAAATGACCGCTTGGTCACCCCGCCTGCGGACACTCTCGCAGATGCGGTTGACCGCAGCCATATCCTTTTTCTCAAATGCAAGACCGCGATTGATAATACGGGCAACCCGTTGCTCGGCCGGTCGCGACGGGTAATTAAAAATTTTCATGGGTATAACCTTCCTTTCGCTACTCAATTAACTCAAACAACGCCGCCGCACCCATACCACCGCCGATGCACATGGACTCCACGCCGTATTTTACGCCGCGCTTCTGCATATTGTTGAGCAGGGTGGCGCACAGTTTGGCGCCGGTGCAACCCAGCGGATGCCCCAGAGCAATGGCACCGCCATGGATGTTGACGTTTTGCGTGTCGATTCCGAGCTCATCGATGCAGTGCAGGGCCTGGGAAGCAAAGGCTTCGTTGATTTCAAACAGGCCGACATCTTTCAGATCCATACCGGCCAGTTTCATCAACTTTGGAATGGCAAGCTTGGGTCCGATGCCCATTTCATCCGGCCTGCAGCCCACGGTGGTATATGACTTAAATTTGGCAATCGGTTTGACACCCAGCGCTTTGACTTGTCCTTCACTCATAATAACGCTGGCTGCGGCACCGTCGGTCATTTGGGAGGAGTTGCCGGCGGTAACCGATCCACCGGCGGCGAATACCGGATTGAGACCGGCCAGTCCTTCCAGGGTCGTATTCTCCCGGATACCGTCATCAAAATCCTGCAAAAAGGTTTCTTTTTTGTAAGTCCCATCTTTCTGAACGGCATATTTAGTGGCCGGCGTGGGCACGATTTCTTTATAAAGCTTTTTGTTTTTGGCCTCGGCCGCTTTCATCTGGGAGTGATAGGCAAATTCATCCTGAGCCTCCCGGGGAACCTTATAGCGGTCGGCTACATTTTCTGCGGTAATGCCCATGGAGGCATACAAATCGGCCAATTTCTTAGTGTATTCCGGATGCGGACGCGGCAGGTTGCCCCCCATAGGAACATACGTCATGGACTCCAGGCCCCCGCCGATGACAATATCAGACCAGCCGGCCATGACCCGCAGCGCGGATTGCGCAATGGCTTCCAGACCGGAGGCACAAAAGCGGTTTACGGTGGCACCGGTCACCTCCACCGGAAAACCGGCAATCTGGGACGCAACCCGACCGATATTGAGCCCTTGCTCGGCTTCCGGAAAGGAGCAGCCGATCATGATGTCCTCCACATCTTTTTTTTCCAGGTTTTGCGTTTTTTCAACGGCCGCATTCAGGATAAAGGTCAGCAAATCCTCCGGGCGGGTATCCTTAAACGCCCCTTTTTTGCGTTTGCAGCCCGGTGTTCTTATAGAAGTGACAATGTACGCGTCTCTCATTTTTATTACCCTCCCTAAATTAAAAAGGCTAAGTTGTGTTTATTAAAATCTCCAAATCCGAAGCACGAAATGCGAAATCCGAAATAAATCCGAATACCAAATGACCCAATGTTCAAAACAGGATTATGAAAAAAACCAATTCTTTTTTGTTTTGAATTTGGATAATTCGAGATTGTTTCGACCCATTTTATTAAATCAGGCGAGATTCGATATTCGTATTTTATAGTTGTTAGCCCACACCATTTTAAATTTAGTTGGAAAATGTTTCGACAGCATTTGACTAAGTATTTAGTTCCTTAAGGGTTTGCCGGTCGCAAGCATATGATCAATGCGTGCCAGGGTCTTTTCTTCTTTTAAAAGCTCCATAAAGGCTTCGCGTTCCAGGGTTAAGATGACATCTTCTTCGACTTGCGCATTGTCCCGCACGTCTCCGCCGCTGATGACATAGGCAATCTTTTTGGCCAGGAAGGCGTCATATTCGGAAATAAATTTTCCGTTGAGCATGTTCGATATTTCAATGTTCACCATGCCCTGGGCCGCCTGACCCAAAACCTTTATTTTCCGTTTGGGCGGCGGCGCATAACCTTCATCGACCATTTTCAAAACGTCCTTTTTGGCCTCACCGATGAGATAGTCTCTATTAAACACGATGCGGTCACGGGGCCCCAAGAAGCCATTGACTCTGGCATCCGCGGCCGATATGGAAACTTTGGCCATGGCGACGGCCATAAACACCGGCAGGAAAAATTTAGCCAGATCAAAACCGGTCACCACCTCGGGCACCGAACTTAAGAATTTTTTCATGAGGTTCAGGCAGGCACCGCCGGCGGGGATCAGCCCGACGCCAATTTCCACCTGTCCCATATAAAGCTCGGCGTGGGCGACGATCTTATCCGCGGCCAGGCAGACTTCGCACCCACCGCCAAGGGTTAATCCATAAGGGGCTGCGACGACCGGAAAGGCGGCATACCTGAGTTCCTGAAGTCCGTATTGCAGATTTTTGACCATCTGTTCGATATCATCATAGCGGTTATCCTTTGCGGCGGCGCTCACATCGGCCAGATTGGCGCCGGCTGAAAAGGCACCCGGCATCCCGCCGGCCTGATTGCCGATCACCAGACCGACGCCTTCCCCATCGATAAATTCCCTGGCCTCATGAACGGCGTCCACGATTTGCTGATTCAACGAATTCAGCTTGGTATGAAATTCAAGGCAGAAAACGCCGTCATCCAGGTCGATCAAGCTGGCCGATTCGGAAGTCTTGACAGCCTTTCCTTTGGCCTTCACAGCTGCCAGCGAAATAATGTTTTTGCTGACCATCCGTTCTTTATAGCTTTCAGATATAAAATCATAGTAAAACACCGTGCCGTTTTCCGTTTTGTAAAACGAGGTGTTCCCGGTTTTCAGCATTTTTTGGACTTTTTCCGGTACCTCAAATCCATCTTTTTGCATGCGCTCGACAGCGGTTGCCAGACCGATGGCATCCCAGGTTTCAAACGGCCCCATCTCCAGGTTGAAGCCCCACTTCATGGCATTGTCGATATCCACAATGGTATCGGAAATTTCCGGAATCCGGTTGGCGGCATAGATCAGATTATTGGCAACTGCTTTCCAGGCAAAATTGGCACCCTTGTCCTCACCATATACCACCGCCTGCATTTTATCCGGCAGGGTCTTGGCTTTATGAGCGGCCGCCAGACAGGCTAATTCAGGCGGCTGGGCCTCTGCATATTCAAGGGTGGCCGGATCGATGACTTTACGGATTTTTTGCCAATCCGGAGTTAGCTCGGTTTTATAAAATCCGCTCTGACTTTTTTTACCCAGCAGATTGTTTTCAATCATGGTATTTACAAATTCCGGCAAAACAAAACTTTCGCGGTCCTCATCATGCGCGATCATCTCATAGGTGTTTTTCGCCACATGGGCCAGGGTGTCCAGACCGACAATATCGGCAGTTTTAAACATGCCGGTTCGGGGTCTGCCCATGACCGGTCCAAACAGGGCATCCACCTCCGGAATGCTGATCCCTTCTTCAAGCATCAGCTGCATCACCTTCACCATTCCCTGTACACCGATTCGATTGCCGACAAAATTCGGCGTGTCCTTAGCCCACACAATTCCTTTGCCTAAGATCCGTTCTCCAAAATCGGCCATAAACTCAAGTATCTCGGTCAGGGTTTCTTCTCCGGGAATAATTTCCAGCAGTTTCATGTATCGGACCGGATTAAAAAAGTGGGTTCCCAGAAAGTGTTGCTTAAATTCTTTGCCGCGCCCCTTGGACATGCCCTTTAACGGGATACCGGAGGTGTTCGTCGAAACAATGGTGCTTTTTTTTCGAACCGCCTCAATTCGCTTTAAAAGATCCTGTTTGATTTTTAAGTTTTCAACGACGACCTCGACAATCCAGTCGACAGCGCCAATCTTTTCAAAATCATCTTCCAGATTGCCGATCGTAACACGTTCCGCATCTCGGGGGGTCATAAAAAGCGCCGGTTGGATTGTCAATGCGGCATCCAGGCCGGCCTTCACGATCCGGTTGCGTGCCAGCGGATCCTTTTTTTCTTCGGTCTTTAAATTCGGTGGCACGATATCCAGCAAGAGTGTTTTTATGCCGGCCCCGGCCAGCAGGGCGGCGATACCGCCTCCCATAATTCCTGAGCCGATGACAGCGACAGATCGAATCTTCCTTGGCATAATGGCCTCCTCGTCAATAGTGGGTAAAAATAATGAATGGACATTCATTCACTTATCAAAGACATTATTTATCTGTCAAGCAAAAAACCACAAAGCTGCAAATCAGAGAAAAATATTTATAATACATAATTTCAATTAATTATATAAATAAGTACCTGGGGAATTGAAAATAATAAATTTAGCGTGGATATTTTTACGAAAATACAAATGATGAATAGTCATTCAATCGATCCGCTTGATCTGATTTTACACCGCCGGGGTTGCCGGGGAAACAAAAATATAAAAACGGCCCTGCAGACGGCCGGGCCGTTTTTATATAATCAGATGGTTATCAGTGTCAGTGGGCGGGAAGTTGCTTGGGGCCAAACAATTGGAGTTTATTTGGTTTAGAAGCAGAAGGAGCCGGAGCGGTGACCCGGGTTGCAGGAAATTTTTTGGCCGGTCCGGCAATCGATGTTTGATACGATTTTGGATACTTGGGCTTGCGGGTTTTTAACAAGGTAGCCGGAATATATATTTCGTTGCCGACCACCAGAGACTCAGGATCAATGTCCGCATTGGCTTTGGCAATTGCCTTATGGTTTCCCGCATTCCCGGTGTACCACCTGACAATATCGCTAAATTTTTCGTCCGGCTTTGTCACTGTATGCGCAAAATAGCCTGGAAGGGTTTTGGAGGCCACTTTGCGGGGCAACGGGTTTTTGGTTTTCATCATTTCCGGTGGAATATAGATCATATTTCCAATCGCAATTCGATTCGGGTTGAGGCCCGGATTTGCCTGAGCAATCGCTTTCCAGTTCCCATAGCGACCCGTATACCATTTTGCAATCAAAGACAGCGTTTCTCCGGACCATTTTACCCGGTGCTCAAAATAATAGATCCGGTGTTTGGCCGCAAAAGCTTCGGTTGGCAGTTTTTTATTTTTGATTAGCCTGGCCGGAATCAAAATCATGGCGCCGGCCGCAATGCGTTTGGGCCTAACTTTTGGGTTGGCGGAGGCCAGGGCTTTCCAGTTTTCAGAATCCCCTGTAAACCATTCTGAGATCCCGGAGAGCGTCTCATAGGACCACTGGGTTTCGTAAACGAAAAAATTGGATTTTTGATTGTGGGGTTTAATGACTGGATCCTCATCTTCGGAGGATGAAAATTTGGAACCCACCGCCTGCCATTTTTCTTTAAACCAGCTTTTTGAGTCCTCGTATTTTTCGCTGACATTCATTTCTTTAACGCTGGCACAGCCAAACAGCATCACCATGATAATCCCCGCGATGATGCAATTTCGAAATCGGTTTCTATCTAAAAACTTTCATGGGATTTGCTCCTTTTGTTCCGTTATTTGCTGCAAATAGGCTAAGGCTGACGCGTTGCCGGGATTGATTTCAACGGCCTGCTTGAGGCTCTTTAAGCATTGGCGGCGTTCGCCCAGTTGCTCCTGAACCATGGCAAGATTAAAAAGGGCCTCATCCAGAAAAGCAGGCTCCAGTTGGACCACAAGTGCGTACATCTCCTTGGCCTTGGAATAATTTTCAGTAACCGCATAAATGTATCCGAGGTTAAAAAAAGGCATTTGGCAGCCGGGGTTCGAGTTCGGCGACCTTTTGGTAAGTATCGATGGCCTGCGGGTAATTGCTATCGCGCAGGTAAATGTACCCGAGTTTGGACAATACAGGTACACTGGCGGGTTTTATATCCAGTGCTTTGAGCAAAAATCCTTTGGCCGATTCCTTATCCGTCGAGATCAGTTCTTCGGCCAGACCCTGCAAAGCTTCGAAGTAGGCATTTGAGAATCTTTTTATTGATGATTTATCGTCGGCCAAAACCGCTTCAAATAACACCACTGCTGAAGAAAATTGTTTTGCCTGAAGCGCGTCCCGGGCGGCTTTAATTTGATTCCCGGTCGTAACGATATCCGCTGGCGGCAATTCAATCGAATAGGCCGAAACGAAACGGTCCGATGGCGTAAACGGCAGTTCAGCCAGACTGAGATTAAACCCAAAGCCAATGATGGCCATACCGGCCGCCAGTGCAAAACGCCAGATGTTGCGCCGAAGCGGCTCCCATTTTTGGGGGTCGGCAAGAAAAACGGTGTCCGCGAAAGTTCCGACAGTGGCAGTTGGCTGGCCGTCCAAATCGGATTTCTCGTCACCGTAAATCCGTGTTTTTGTCCATAATGCACTTTCTTCTACAATGAATTCTTCCTTAAAAAATTCTTTGACAAAGCTGGCAAAACTCCTGCCGTTCGGCCGCACAGACAGCTCAAAGATGCATTCTTCCAAATCGGCGAGCATCTCCCCGCAGGTCTGATAGCGCTCATCCGGTTCCTTTGCCAGGGCCCGTTCAACAACCCCATGAAGTGTCGCGGGTAGATCCGGCAATAGCTTGTCCAGCGGTTCGTACCGGCCATCACGCACTTGGGAATAAATTTGCATGGTTTCGCCTTCAAACATCCGCCGTCCGGCCAGAAGTTCATAAAAAATAATCCCGGTGGAAAAAATGTCGGACCGGTGGTCAATGGTTTTGCCGGTGGCCTGCTCCGGTGACATGTAGGCCAGTTTGCCCTTAATCAAACCCTCGTGAGTGGTGCTATTATGACTGGCGGCCTTGGCGATGCCGAAATCAATAATTTTCACCTGACCTTCATAGGTTATAAAAATATTTTGAGGGGTTGATATCACGATGGATGATATTTAGCGGCTTGCCCTGCAGGTCTTTTAGATTGTGAGAATAATCAAGCCCGGCACAGATACGCGAAATAATATAAAGGGTATTTTCCAGGCCCAGCGGGATGGCTGTTTCTCTGGCCTTATAGATCAACTTGCGCAGATCCTTGCCAAAAAGGTATTCCATGGTGATAAAGTATTCGCCATCGATGCTGCCGAAATCGTATATCTGAACAATGTTTTCATGCTGAAGCAGTGCCGCAAGCTTGGCTTCATCGATAAAAGCCTTCACCAGGTTGCCTTCATCAGTCAGATGCGGCAATATTTTTTTTATGGCGACCAGTTTTTCAAAACCATGATCCCTGGTGACCTTGGCACGATACAGTTCGGCCATACCGCCCACAGCAGTTTTTTGCAGCAGCTGATATTTACCGAATTGTTTTGGCTCAAAGGCTTTCATTTGAAAGATTGAATCCTCCATCAACCCGAAATCTGGTTAATACCTGAATTTTGCACGAGTCGGAGGCTTTCATATGCAAGATTCAGGTAATATATCGGCAATATTGGCAGGATACTTGAATGGATTTTCTAATAATATCGTGAATTTGGATAAATCTGGAAGGCTTAGCCCCTGAATGTCGAACAAGGAATGACGAATTTTGAAATAATGCGGGCCACTGCTTGGCGCGCTGTGGCTTTAGCGAAGGCGGATGCCCGCTTGATTTGGGTCGGCACGGTGGCCGACCCTACTTTTTAAATGTAAACTGGTCTAAAAACGGTTGGATCCTGTTCGAGGGCACGGCGTAATCTGGTGCAAAAACGGAGCGTACACGGCAGTACGTGAGTATTTTGTGCCAGATTAGAACACCGCCCTCGGACAGTAGACAATTATTTTTAGGCCCGTTTTAGATTTTGTAGAGCAGATCGATATATCTCTCCAACAAATCGCCCACAACGCTGCGAACCGGTAGGTTGGCAGCCATACCGTAAATAGGTGCCATGCTGCTGTTTGCATCCGGGTGCTTCCGGACCGCGTCGACCCCGGCTTTTAAATCGTCGATAAATCGTTCGGCCACACCTGCTTGGGTATGCCTCAACGTTACGCAGAGATGCACACAGGAGGGATGGTGAAGGCCGTTTAGGCTCCATTTTCTGGATGTCAGATAATCCATCACCTTGTAAATATCCAGGGTTTTGGAACCAAAAGCGATGACCCATAACGGATCGCCCAATATGTACAGATCGGAAATTTCTTGAATCCCCTTTTTGATTTTTGAGGCCGTTTCAAGGATTTTCCGGCTGGCCGTCAGGTAACCGTTTTTACCGGTTTTGACCATGGCCGCCCAGCAGGCGGCACTCAGGGCACCGGGACGACTGCCGGCAAAGGTCGGTGAAAAATAAAGTCCTCCGGGCCAATCGGTTGATGTAAAATACTGATAACGCCTCAACGCCGGGCCTCGATATAAAACCACCGATGTCCCTTTGGCCGCATATCCATATTTATGGGTATCGGCCGAAATTGAAGTCACCCCGGGCAATCTGAAATCAAACAGCGGGACTTCATAACCGAGCTTTTCCGCCCAGGGCAAAACAAAACCGCCCAGGCAGGCATCGGTGTGAAACCCAATTCCCTTTTCTCCGGCCAGTTCAGACAGCTCCTCAATCGGATCCACCATCCCGTGGGGAAAGGAAGGCGCCGAACCGACCAGCACAACCGAATTCCGGGTGACCGCATTGCGGGCTGCCGCTGCATCCGCCCTGTAATCGGCGTCCACCGGTATGCGTTTGATCTTGATTTTAAAATATTCCGCCGCTTTTTCAAAGGCGGCATGGGCGGTGACCGGCACAATCATCTCGGGCCGGGTGATTTTTTTTTGTCGCGGGCCCAATCCCGATAGGTTTTCATCGCCAGCAGAATACTTTCGGTGCCTCCCGATGATACCACCCCGCAGATTTCTTGATCCGAATCCGATTCGGCCGCAACTGTATCGGCACCCAGCATTTTGGCAGTCATGGACACAATTTCAGATTCGTATTTGGCACTGCTGGGCCACAGATCGGCGTGCAGGGGATTGCTCTGCGAATTCAGGGCGTAGATCTGATTTAAAAAATGGATGTGCTCCTCATCACCGTGGTATACCGCACCGGAGGCGTATCCTGCTTTCCATTTGGCCTGCTCCAGATCAGACAGGGCCTGCATGTCTTTTATGATATCGGATTTAGCGCGCCCGCTGTCCGGTATTTCGGCGCAGGTGTCAAATTGACCCCGGTAGGGTTTCACGACCGTTGCGAGATCATTGATAAGGGTTTCAAATTCCATCTCAACCTTTTGCTTCACAGCGGGCAGATGTTTGATCCGGTTGTAAAGCCAGGTCGTGATACGGGGATCGATTTTTCCAAGAAAACTTTCGTTAATTTTTTTTATATCCATGTGGGCTCTCCAAAATCATTTCACCAGCCGTATAAATCCCAAATGACAAAATTCAAATGCCGAGAATAAGCCTTCAGGCACGATTAAGGCGTTTGAAGATCGACTTGTTGCGTTTATAAAGCGCTAGAAATTGACGGTATAACCGGTCATAGATGTTGCGGTTTTTCGGATCCGGTTGATAGGTTCGGGCAATTTTAACATGACCGCAAATGTCATCGACCGACAGGTATCCCATTGAAATGGAAGCCAGAAACGCGGCGCCGCGCAAATTGGCCTGGATGGGATCTTTGACCTGCTTGATGGTGCGATTAAAAACATCTGCAAAGATTTGACACCAGACATTGGAATTGGCTCCCCCACCGATAATATGGATGGGGTCCAGCCGTCGATTGATGAACTTTTCCACGTACCCCAGCAGCCACCTTGAATTATAAGCCACGCCTTCGAAAACCGCTCTGACCAAATGCTCACGGGTGGTGCTTAACGAAAGATTAAAAATACCCGAACGAACCGAATCGTTTTCGACGGGCGTGCGCTCACCGTACAACCAGGGCATAAAGATTACATTGTTGCTTCCGGCCGGTGTATTTTCAGCAATTTCGTCAAAAATTTTGTAAACATTTGGAAGACTGGACTCATCCAGCAGCCGGTCTTTGTGGTACAAAATATTGTCTCTTAAAAAGGTCAGGCAGGCGCCTGCGGTTTCCTGCTCATTGACGATATAATAACGTTCCGGGAGCGCCGAAGGCAGCGTCGCCATATTGTGAAACAGATCGGTTTTTTTAAATGGCACGTGGCAGGTGATCCAGGACGATGTCCCCACATAAAGATGGCCCTCGAAATCTCTAACGGCGCCGGAGCCCAGGACTGCACTGGGGATATCCGGTGTGCCGGTTATCACAGGGGTATCTTCCTCGAGTCCCAATTCCTGCGCGACTTCTTTTTTAATCGGGCCCAGTATGTCAACCGCACGCTTGAGATCGGGGAATTTATCACGGGTAACGCCGCAAATCCGGATGAGCCGGTCATCGTAATCAACTTTGACCAGGTTGCGATTATCGGTTATCCAGTGGAGAGCAATTGAATCGAAGGAGGCGGCGAATCTACCGGTGAATCTCAGATTAATATAATCTTTAGGCTCCAGAAATTTGTAAGTCTGCCGGTAGATTTCAGGATATTCGTATTTTAAAAAAAGGATGTGGGCAATCGGGTCCTTGCCGGCGTGCCCCGGCGCACCGCCGGTTAAACTCAGCCAGCGTCTCAGTTTTTGGATGCCGTAACCCGCGATATTGATCAGACCGTTTGTGATTTGTTCAATATATCGGCTCCCGCGGGTATCCATCCAGATGACGGCATGGGTCAGGGCATTGCCGCTTTGATCGACGGCCACCGTCCCGGACCATTGGGTGGTGCAGCTCACGCACACAATATCTTCGGCCGCAACCCATTTTTTGTTGAGAACCCGTTTAGCGGTGTTAATGATGGCCTGCCACCACTGGTTCGGATTTTGCTCGGCACCTCCATTCGGCAGGATAAGCAGGTCGACGCTTTCAAATTCATAATCAATTACCTCACCGCGGGTGGAAACCAGTGCTGATTTTGGCCCGGAGGTCCCAAGGTCAATGGCCAGAATATATTTATCTGAGGCGGCTGTCATATTACGCGGTAGATTTTCAACCGGATGTTAAGTGGTTCTTTTACAAACATCGTCATAAATCTTAAAGAATTTGGGGCTCCGCCCTATTTGGAATGTTGCAACGATGGAATAATGGAAAAATTGCGCGAGGTCAATCCAGATCGATTTACCTGCCTACCGCTCGAGCCGGCCGTCGGCTGAAGTCTGCTTGCTGCTTGAGCTTCTCCTTGCGCACATGGTTAAATTTTCCGGCTACGGCTGCAAAAGCGTCAACGATTTCCGGATCGAAGTGTTTTCCCTTTAAGCGTATGATCATATCTTTGGCTCTATCGTGGGAATAGGCCTCTTTGTAAAATCGTTTGGTCGTCAGTGCATCATAAACATCTGCAAGGGCAATGATACGGGCAGACAAAGGGATCGCTTCGCCTTTTAGTCCCTGCGGATAGCCGGACCCATCCCATTTTTCATGATGGTTGTAGGCAATTTCTTTTCCAATAGCCAGGAAGGATTTCCCCTCGATCTGCGATTCGATGGCCTTTAACGCATTGCCACCCATTAACGAGTGGCGCTTAATGATATCAAACTCTTCTTTGGTGAGCTCTCCGGGCTTAAGCAATAACGCATCCGGCGTACCGACTTTTCCAATATCGTGTAAAATTGAAGACTGGTAAATGTCGTCAATGTATTGCTGATCGATACGGCGGCTAAATTTGGGGTTCTCTGCCAGTTGCACCGTAAGGATTCTGGCATACTCCCGGATTCTTTCCAGGTGGGTGCCGGTCCCTTCGTCTCTGTATTCGGCAAGCTTGGCAAGACCCAGGATTGTTGCGGTTCGCGCTTCCTGTACTTTACGGTAGGATTCCAATAAATCCAACTCCATTTTCTTCTTTTCGGTCCGGTCGCGCAGTACTCCTCGATATCCGGTTGGCAGGCCTCTTGAATCCCGCAGCAGGGAAGCCGACGCTTCGATATACACTATGGTGCCATCCATATTAAACTCGCAGTCAAAGGCTTTAGCCGGCTCGCCGCTGCGTCGGCATTCCAAAAAAGTTTCATAAATTATTTGGCCATTCTCATCGTCCATAAAATCCCAAAAATTCATAAACCTTAAATCAGCCTTGGGGACGCCTAAAATTTTGCTCAACGAATCATTTACAAAAACGAAATAACCCTCAAAATCGACCTCATAGTAACCTTCTTCGATGCTTTCCAGAATGGTCCGGTATTTTTCCTCACTTTCTTTTAAAGCTTCCGATGCTTTTTTGCGTTCATTAATTGTATACTGGACGTGGGAGCCAAACATCAGGAACAGACAAAATACAATTAAACGCGGCCAGACAACGCTGATATTCGGCCCGAATATTTCTTGATAGAAACTAATTTCTTCCGGCGAAAAAACGTTTAGAAGGGACTCCAGTGCCCAGTACAAAGCCCCCAGAAAGATTCCGGTCAGGACCATATAGTCGGCCATATCGACCCGGTTACGGAAAAGTTTTTTGAATTTATTCATGAATTTTAGGCATTTTAGATCATTTTTAATTTTAGCTCATTTATTGTTGTAAGCACTTCTTATTAGGTTTAAAGCTTTATCATCGGGTGTTAGTCCGCCGGAGGCGGATTGAGATTGCTTCTAGAAAAGTTGACGGGCCAGGCGCTATTTGATAGAATTTTTATAGAGCGTTTGTCATAATAACGTTCCGATACAGGCAGTTTTCTGAGTCTTTTTTGGGTTATTAATAATAATATAGCGGTTGTCATGTTGATTATAATTTCAGGAGTCTACACCTTGCATTTTCGCCTGTTAGACTATCTGGCAAACGGAACATATTTTTGACAACCGCTATAATCAGATGAATTGGATTGTTTAATGATTAATGATCTTTTTTTAAACTGAATAAATAAGGTAATATAATGAATGCAAGAATTAAGCAATATATACTGATTGCCGTTATCGCGGCGGCCGGATATTTCGTTGCGAATAATCATTTCATATTTTACGGAACCACGATCCATCTGTTAAAGAAAACTTCACTCCACCTGCACTACACCTTTTTCAGCATTAAAGAAAAAAGGCCCAGCAGTGTCATGAAAATCGATTATCTTCGCGAAGCCGGTATCGGTGACTTGCTCGTGGAATTGGGAATGATTAATGAAGAGCAAAGAACGAAGCTGGAAAACGAATACTCCTATGACTAGTATGGTGATTCCTAAATAACATAACATAAAATATTATTTCCCCTTCTTTTGAGAGCTATAACGTTTCAAGGTTTCAGTGTTCAGGTGTCAGGTGTCAGTCTTCAGCTTCCGACCTGGCGGTTTCAGCTCTGTCAATGCTGACACCTTATATGAAACTCCGCCTGGCCGGAACAGTGAACAGATTGAACGTCGAACATCGAACGTCGAACATCGAACGTCCAATATTGATGACGCTACGCTTTATCGATTTTAAAACAAGCGAATCGCAGCCTGCGACGAGCTCAGTCGAATCGAATCTCGAAGAGTAGCTTCGCTCGTGCAGCGCAGGCGCTTGCGCCGCGTGTTGCTCAGTCTTTTTTAAATCGACAGAATACATTATTCGATGTTGGACGTTCAATGTTCGATGTTCGATGTTCATTTTTTAGTTAACCCGTCATATGAAACTAACCAGGAACAAAGTTTCTTTTAAGATTAGACTGGCCGTTTTTTTTGCCGGCGGCGGGGCTGAACACTGACACCTGATTCCTGAAAAATACCTGACACCTGACACCCGAAACCTGAAACCGATTAAACGGTCTGAGAATTTATTAAAGGCAAAATTGAAATATTAATTCGGAAACGCTCCACTAGCTCTTATTAATCGTCCGGATCTGCCAGCGCATTTAATTCCAGGGTAATGGGTCTTTCTTCTTCACTTTTCCCCGTGAACCTTATGGGGCCGGGTCTTCTGAAGTGATCCCCGTCCGAGTCCACCGCCAGCCATTTTTCCCGATTGGCTTTGACCACCTGAAACGCAATTGAGTTAACATCGACGATACTTTTTTCAAGTACCAGCGCCAGCTTGCCTTTGCGCTCTTCGAGATGCATCAGCGGCGCAATCGGGATCCCGATAGGCTCCCATTTTGAAAAATCTTTTTCCAGATTTCGGATGGCCGCCATCTGGCCCGTGGCTCCGTTGGCAATCAGGCTGAAAACGGTCCGCCCCAGATTATAGGTATAGATACAGTCAAATCGCGTCGGGTCATTGCCTCTGCCGTCATATCCGTAAAAATGAATCTGGGTCTTGAAAGACGGCACCGATTTCTTATAAATTTTCTGGATGGCAGCCGGAATGGCATCATCTGCTTTTAGCAGCCCCTCTTTTTCGAGAGACTGCCTTAAGGTTTTGACCGATATAATCTCGGTTTTTCTTAACAGGAATTCAGCCTGCCCGAAATTTTCAAATAACAGGGGGCCGAAGGCGTCCGGGTCCAGATCGGCCCGGGCCAGCGTTTTCTGAAAGTAGGCTTGCTTAATTCCCAGACGGTAGCGCCCTTCTTCTTTTAAAATGTTGAGGTAATCCTTGACGAGGTCCATTAACACTTTTTCGGTTTCCACCTGCGAAAATGGAAAATTGCCGTGGCTGTCTCTTTCCATGAGCAACCCCTCCTGGAAAAAGGCCGGAATATCGCTAAACAGATCATCGTCGCGGGTATGCCAGAGCTTAAATGAAACATCTTCCCGGGAGCGCTGGGCCAGCCGCCGCAGATATTCCAGTTTGTCTTCCAGCAGCGGAAAGGCGGCATGAAAATCTTTATCGTGGGTCTGGTTGTGTTCGGCAATAATGGTGTTGAGCTTAATGATAAACACCTGGATTTCGTTGATGAATTCCAGAACACCTTCCGGAATGATGATCACACCGTAGTTTTTGCCAACTGCAGCCCGCCGCAGAATGGATTCGCAGATCACGCGCGAGAGATGCCGCAGGGTCATGCCGTAAGCATGAAAATCGACGGCGCCTTCCTCCCGGGCCTTTTTCAGCCGGCTCTCATCGATATAATCTGCCAAGTCCTCTCCAATCAGCGTCAGGTTCGCATGGGTCTGCAGGGCAACCTCCAGGGCCAGGTGACTGGCCACCCGGCCCATGACTTTGCAGATATGCCAGTATTTAACATCCGAGCTGCTGTCGGTACACAGATTGCTGATGGCGTTGGCAAATGCCCGGGCGGCGGTGTGGAAACCAAAAGACATGGCGCACAGAACGTTTGCGCTGTCATCTCTGACCTGGATATCGCCGTCGATCGTTTTGGGGACACCCAGAACCTGAACCCCGTCGGCAAACATTTCCTGGGCTAAAAATGCGGCGTTTGTGTTGGAATCATCTCCGCCGACAATCACCAGGGCGTCCAGATTGAGTTTTCGACAGGTTTCTGCGGACAGCTCCATCTTTTCGCGGGTGTCGATTTTGCTCCGGCCGGTTTTAATCATGGTAAAGCCCCCCAGGTTGCGAAAGGCATCAACCAGATCATCATCGAGTTCAAGCGTTTCATTCTCGATAATCCCATCAGGGCCGATCAAAAACCCGTAAACCCTGGATTCTGCGTTGGCCTTTTTGGCCGCATCATAAAGACCGGCGATGACATTATGCCCGCCGGGGGCGGGTCCTCCGGAAAAGACAATGCCGATATTGCGTTTTTTGCCATAGCCTTTGGCAAAGGATGCATCGGCGGTTTTGAGGCCTTCGATCTTCTGAACCCTGTTGTCGATAATGTTCGGCAGCTGTTTTTGCGCTGCCTTGTCCACCGTGAACTTAAACTGATCGGTTTCCTGCAGTATCGTAAACTTCCGGGAAAAGGCTTTACAGACGGGCGGCGCATATTGCCTTCTTTCAAGCAGCTCCTGGTTTACATCGTCGGTGACTTTCAGCACAACGGGGTGCTTCAACACATCTTTGATTTCCATTTTAAACCTTTTTTTTCCTGGCATTGGGGGTCTCCCCGTAAAGAAAGATTTCGTGAATTAAAATACCTGCTTATCTGGAAAGTCCAAGTTGCCAATAGACAAACTCTCTGTGGGAGCGGCTTCCAGCCGCGAATTCAACTGTCGCGGCTGGAAGCCGCTCCCACATTCAATACCACTTGTTCTTTCTGGATAACCAGAATAAAAAAAAGCAGCCAACGTTACTGACGTTAATATCCAACCTCATCTTATCGTGTCAATATTATTTACAATAACACAAAGTTTCATAAAGCGGTTTATAGTGGTTGTTAAAAAACCGTTGCGGTATTCAACCGTTTTTTTCTACAACCACTTATGCCCCTATTCCGTAATTTAGAACATTATGATGGAAAGCGGTGTAAATTTCGTTTAGCGAATGAATGGCTTTGATTTACAAAACCGAATTTTAAAAAACGACTTGCCATTTATTATGATTGTGATAAGTATGGATCGGTTATGGTAGCAGCATCAAGGGGGAAAGATAACAAACCGAAAAGAAATATGATAGTAAATGCTGCTGAAAGGGGGGGGCGTCAGCGGTACCATCCCCCTAATAGTAAATAAAACTAAATAATGAGGAGGTTCAGCATGAAAAAAGTATTCGTATTGGGTATGGCTGCGTTGTTTTTAACCGGCATTATTTTCAGCACATCTGTATTTGGCGGTGACATCAATCTCGCCAAAAAATCGACGATTGAAAGCATTTTGAAAAGAGGCGAATTGCGCGTCGGTTTTGAATCCGGTTATGTTCCGTTTGAAATGACCAATAAAAAGGGGAAATTTATCGGATTTGACATGGATTACGGCCGCAGATTGGCGAAAGTCATGGGGGTTAAATTCGTACCGGTCAACACCGCCTGGGACGGCATCATCCCGGCCCTGATGACCAATAAATTCGATATCATCATGGGCGGCATGACCATCACCCAGGAAAGAAACCTTAAAATCCTTTTTGCCGACCCTTACATCGTTGTCGGGCAAACCATTCTGTTAAATAAAAAGCATGCCGGCAAAGTCAAATCTTACAAAGACCTCAACGATCCCAAGTACATCCTGACTTCCAGGCTGGGAACCACCGGCGAACAGGCCATTAAGAAATTTATGCCCAAGGCCACCTACAAATCATTTGAAACCGAAGCCGATGCCGGCCTGGAAGTGATCAACGGCAAAGCCGACGCCCTCGTATACGACCTGCCGTTCGTCGGATTTCTATATGGCAGCCAGGGCAAGGGCAAGACCATTTTTCTGAAAGAGCCGTTCACCTATGAACCCCTGGCCTGGGCCATCAACAAGGGTGACCCGGATTTTCTGAATTTTCTCAATAACTTCTTGAAACAGACCAAAGGTGACGGCTTTTATGACAGAATGTACAAAAAATACATTACCGGTACAGGCTGGAAAAAAGAGCTTGAGTAATCGACTCTGTTAATTGAGTCTTTTTCCCGAAGTTCACAGGCCGGCCAGGTCAGGTATAGGGCCTGGTCGGCCTGTTTTATCATAAAAAATGAAAGCCGGACGATTTCCTTCATTTCCAGCGATGATGACACGCAACACCAACCTTTTTGAAATCACAAATACAAGCCATGGCTAAATCGGAAACAAAGCAGCCTTTAGCCAGACCACCTTTTTACAAAATCTGGGTGGGGGTTTTTTGGGTGATCCTCCTGGTGGGAGCCGGCACTTTTTATTCTGCCTCCCAGAAAATCGAATATATTTGGCGCTGGAACCGGGTTCCGATTTATTTCGCATACAAAGACACGATAGAGATTATTTCCGAAATAGATGGCGATGTCGCATCCATCACCACAAGCGGCAAAGAATCTGTGATAACAATAAAAGGGGTGGACGGCAGCAAATCATATGAAGCACCAGCCGGCAGCGTCGATGTCGAGCAGGGACAAAACGTATACGAATACGAGCCCCTTGCGACTTACACGGAGTGGAAACCCGGCCTATTGGTCATCGGCCTGTGGATTACGCTCCAAATCAGTGTGATTGCAACCATTTTGGGAATCATTATCGGCATTATCGGCGGTCTGGCGCGTATTTCATCCAATCCCGCTTTGAGATGGATGACGATCATCTACGTTGAAATCGTGCGCGGCTCGCCCTTGATGGTTCAAATCCTGATCTGGTATTTTGTTCTGGGGACGGTAATCAATGAGATTCTGGCCTCTTACGGACTGGGGCGCTTACCGGCATTCTGGTACGGAGTGGCGTCTCTGGCCTGCTTTGCCGGCGCTTACGTTACCGAAATCGTCAGGGGCGGCATCCAATCCATTCACCGTGGCCAGACGGAAGCGGCCCGTTCGCTGGGCATGTCCTACGGCCAATCCATGCTGCATATCATTCTGCCCCAGGCACTGCGCCGCATATTGCCGCCGCTGGCAGGCCAGTTCATCAGTTTGATCAAGGATTCTTCTTTGCTCGGAATGATTGCCATCCGCGAATTGACCAAGGCAGCCAGAGAAGCGGTTACCGTCAGTTTGCAGCCCTTTGAAGTTTTTTTTCTGGCAGCAGCACTTTATCTGGTTTTAACCTTTACGCTTTCAATGCTGGTGCAACGACTTGAAAAAAGGATGGCCATCCAGTGATCGATGTGCAAAACATATATAAAACGTTTTGGGTGCCCGATGAAGTCAGGGCCCTGGTCGATGTTTCCACCAAAATTGAAGCCGGAGAGGTGGTGGTCGTCTGCGGTCCTTCCGGATCCGGCAAAAGTACCTACCTCAGATGCCTCAACCGGCTGGAGAAAGCCGATTCAGGCCATATTTTTATCGACGGCATCGATGTGCTCGACCCTAAAACCAATATCAATAAAGTACGGGCCGAAGTCGGAATAGTATTCCAGTCGTTCAATCTGTTTCCTCATAAAACCGTGTTTGAAAACATTGCCCTGGCCCAGAAAGTGGTTCGCAAACGCTCCAAAGCCGAGGCCAGGGAAAAAACCGATTTTCTGCTGAAAAAAGTCGGTATCCATGATAAATCCAACGCCCATCCCGATAATTTATCCGGGGGCCAACAGCAGCGCGTGGCCATCGCCCGCGCCCTGGCCATGGATCCCAAGGTGATGCTGTTTGACGAACCCACCTCGGCGCTGGATCCCGAGATGATCGGCGAAGTGCTGGATGTCATGAAAACCCTGGCCAAAGAGGGCATGACCATGGTGTGCGTGAGTCATGAAATGGGGTTTGCCCGGGAGGTGGCCGATCGCGTCATATTTATGGATGAAGGGGCGATTGTCGAAGTCGGCACCCCGGAGCACTTTTTTAAGAATCCCACCCATGAGCGCACCAAGCTGTTTTTGAGCCAGATACTTTAATTTACATAACTGGATAAAGAAGCGCTTCTACTGTTTTGGTTTATCGCACCCTTGCATTGTACAAAATCCGAAACTCGAAATCCGAAATTCGAAACAACATCAAAATTCAAATCTTCTAATTTCCTAAACAAAAAGGGTATTTACGGATATTCAAGATTTAGGCGTCAACTTTTTAGATTTTTGAAATTAGATATTCGAATTTGTTTCGGATTTCGATATTCGGATTTCGGATTTGATAGTTTCCGCTTACACCATATCTTGTATCCAAACCATTAAAATTATACCGTAACTTGTGTTTTTTCTTTACAAGCGGCCCGCACCCTGCTATGATCTGCCAGTGAAATTCAAAACAGCTTTGCCATCTTCTTGCAAGCCCGGATTTGCCTGAAAAAAGATTCAGCAGGTAAGTCTCAGGCTTTTTTTGAAGAAGCAAACGTCCGTCAATTATTATAGCGGCTGTCAAAAATTTGTTCCAATAATCTGTCATTGCGAGGAGCTTAGCGACGAAGCAATCCGATGCAAAGCATCGTGATCCGCCATGGCGGATCAGATTGCTTCGCTTCGCTCGCAATGACTTTTGAAATATTCGCTAAGTCAATCGGAACATATTTTTGACAATTACTATAAAATAAAAAATTCCAAGGAAGATAAGTTCATCAGGTAAAACGATCTGGGGAGATCTTGATATATGAAATTAAAAAAACTTGAAGTCAGCGGATTCAAATCCTTTTATGACAAGGCCAACATTCAATTCCCACAGGGCATCTCCGCCGTGGTGGGGCCCAATGGCTGCGGCAAAAGCAATATCATCGATGCGTTGAGATGGGTCATGGGGGAACAAAGCGTCAAGCAGCTGCGCGGCAAATCAATGGAAGACGTGATCTTCTCGGGTGCCAACGGCAAGGCGCCGTTAAATATGGCCGAGGTCTCTTTAACCATGTCAAACGAAAATGGCGATAGCCCTGAAGAACTGAAAGAATTTACCGAAATCAACCTTACCCGTCGCCTCTACCGCTCGGGTGAAAGCGCTTATTTTTTGAACAAACAGCCCTGTCGGCTGAAGGACATTCACAATGTCTTCTGGGGCAGCGGACTCGGGTCCAAATCCTACGCCATCATCCAGCAGGGAAAAATTGGCGCCATCACCGATGCAAATCCGGAAGAGCTGCGCTTTTTCGTGGAAGAAGCCGCCGGCGTCACGCGCTATAAAAACCGCAAAAACGAGGCGCTGCGCAAAATCGACACCACCAAAAACAATCTGCTGCGCGTCACGGACATTATTTCGGAAATTAAACGCCAAATGGCCAGCCTGAAACGTCAGGCCCGCAAAGCTGAAATCTACAACAACTACCAGAAACAGATTAAAGCCCTGGAGATATACCTCAGCTTACATTTTTATGAGGATTACGCCGCCCGGATCCAGGAAACCGATTCCCTGTTAAACGAGTTGCAGGATTTGGATATCAGCCATACCACCGAGATCAAAAAGCTGGATGCCTCAATTGAAGAAATCAAGCTCAAACGCTGGCAAAAAAACCAGGAAATATCCGAACAAAAATCAAATCAATTTGAAACTCAACGCAACATAGACCGCTACGAGAACGACCTCGTTCACTTGCGCACAGAAATCAAAAGGCTTTCTGAAGAGTCTGTCGAGCTTAACGCCGCCCGGGCTCAACTGGAAGAAAAAAATCAGGAGATGCTTTCTGAAATTGATCAGGTAAAAAATGAAGCTGCTGCGCTTAACGAAGAAATCGCCACGGTAAAAACCCGGATCCATCAGGAAAGAGCGTCTACCGAAACGATTACCGAAAAATTAGCGACGCTCAATAATGATCTGGAGTCGAATAAAGCCCGCTTAATGGATTTGATCGCCCGGGAAGCTCAACACAAAAACATCTATCAAACCACCATTAACAATAAAGAAAGCCTGCAAAAACGTTTGACAAAGGTCGACGAAGACCTGGACCAGGCCCAAAAAGAAATTAACCGGACTCGCGGGCTGGAAGGCAAGGCCCGGGAGCAGCTTGAAACCATTAAGCGCCGGATAAATGATCTGCAGGACCAGCTCAACACGACCGGCAGGCAGTTGGAACAAAAAAGCAGCGCCCTCGGCCAACAGGTCAAATTGACCCAGACGCTTGAACTGGAGCGCAACACGGTCAAATCAAACTTAAATACCTTAAAGAAAATGGAGGACAATTTCGAATGGTACCGCGACGGTGTCAAGGCTATTATGAAGCCTCAAAGCACCGATGAGTCCTCAATCAGCCAGGAAGTATCCGCTAAAATCATCGGACTTATGGCGGATATTATTGAGGTCAAACCGACCTTTGAAACCGCCGTGGAGGCGGTTCTGGGCGACGCACTCCAGTACATTATTGTTAAAGACCAGGATACCGGCCTTAAAGCCATCGATTATTTACAGTCCAGCAGTGCCGGCCGAAGTGGATTCATCCCGGTTTCCGCCATGAAACGCGTCGATAAAGATCCGGCGGACAGCGCCGTTTCAGGGCAGCTGCTTTTAAATCAAATTACCGTCAAGTCCGGCTATGAACCCATTGTCGAGGCCCTGCTGGGCCATGTGGTCTTCACAGAGGATATGGCTGAAGCCATAGAGATGTATAACCGCAATGACGAATCAAAGACGATTGTCACCAAAAATGGTGATGTTGTATCCCCCCAGGGTATCCTGGTCGGCGGCAGCAAAGATAAACTGAACGGTATTCTGACCAAAAAGCAGGAGCTCAAAGATCTCAGCCGCCACAGTATCGAACTGGATGGGAAACTGGAAAAAGCCCGTTTGGATCAGCGCACATTGGAATCAGAGGCGCGCCATCTGGAAAGCCGGCTGCAACAGCTTACCGAAAAGAAGAATAACGCCTCAAAAGCCGAAATCGAGTCCGAAAAAGAGCTGGTAAGGGCTACCGAAGAACTCAAAAATGCCAACCGCCATCTGGAAATCATCACACTGGAAAAAGAACAACTGCAGGGGGAAGCCAGCGATATCGATGAAGAAATGAGCAAATATAATGTGGCCCTGGCTGAGCTGTCGACGGAAGTTAAGGCTGCCCAGGATAAAGTTTCCAATATCTCCGTAACCATCGGCACGGTTTCGAGGGAACTGGAAGAATACAACCAAAAGGTCGTCGATCTGCAAATGCAGTCAACGGCACTGAATGCAAAAGTGGAAAATGCCAACAGCAGCTTAAGACGACTCACAGAATTTCATAGTGACAGCTTAAACCGGCTGGAACAACTCGCAAAGGAAATTCACGAAAAACAACACAGGCAAGAAACCTCAAAACAGAAAATAGCCGAATACGATCAAATGCTTTCCGAAAAGTATCAGAACATGGAAATTCTTGATCAGTCCCTCAAAACCAATGAAGCGCATTACCAGACCATTGATACGGAACTCAAAGACAGCGACAGCAAGATATCGGATATAAAAAGCCAGCGCGAGAAGACATTGGAAAAAGTCCGCCTGCTGGAGCTTGAACAATCCGAGCGTAAAATTAAGCAAGAAAATATTGCAAATCGGCTGGAGGAAAAATATCGCAAGTCGTTTTCGGTACTAAAAGCCGAGTTCAATCATGATTCAGAGAGTATCGAATTGACTTCGGAAAAAACCATTGAACAAATGGAAGAGGAACTGGCGACCCTTAAAGCCAAAATAGTTAAAATCGTTGATGTCAATCTGGGCGCCATCCGGGAATATGAACAACTCAAGGATCGATTTGATTTTCTTGAGGAACAACGCGATGATCTGGTTCGTGCCATTCAGGATCTGTACAAGGTGATCAAAAAAATTAACACCATCACCCAGAAACTCTTCCTGGAAACCTTTGATTTAATCAATCAGAAATTAAATGAAGTTTTCCCCAGGCTTTTTGACGGAGGTACGGCCAAGCTTATCTTAAAAGATCCGAATGATCCTCTGGAAACCGGTGTGGAGTTTATGATCCATCCGCCGGGAAAAAAGCTGACCCGTTTAAGTCTTCTTTCGGGCGGTGAAAAGGCCATGTCCGCCATTGCTTTCATATTTTCAATCTTTTTGATCAAACCGGCTGCTTTTTGCCTTCTGGATGAAATCGATGCCCCACTGGATGACGCCAACGTATATCGGTTTAATGATTTGCTTAAGGTTATCGGGAAAAAATCACAGATTATAATGATCACACACAATAAACGCAGCATGGAATTTGCCGATACCCTGTTCGGAATTACCATGGAAGAAAAAGGCATATCCAAGGTCGTCTCGGTTAACTTTGCGGCTGCCCATTCCTCTAATTAAAAGACATGGTTTTTCGCAAATCAAAAAAAAATAGGCCCGAAGACGAAAATACTTCATCAGAATTTTCAGGTGAGCCCGCTGAACAAACCGGCCCGCAGCCTGAGGCCGAAGCGACCGGCGGATATTTCCGGCGCTTAAAAGACCGGTTGTCCAAAACCCGCAAAACCTTTTCCGATGGCTTTGATCGAATTTTTGCCGGCAAAAAAAGGATCGATGATGACCTCCTGGAGGAACTTGAAGAATTATTAATTACATCGGACATCGGGGTTCAAACCGCATTGACGCTTATCGAAAAGATATCATCAGCGAAAATTTCTGAGGTGGATCAAATAAAATCCTTTCTCAAAGATGAAATTTTAGCAATTCTCGAATCTCAAACAACGCCACCGGAAATAGCGTTGTCTGCTCCCCGGGTAACAATGATCGTTGGGGTGAACGGAACCGGCAAAACCACCACCATCGGCAAACTCGCTGCCAGAGCAACCGCTTCCGGAAAAAAGGTCCTGATCGGAGCAGCGGATACCTTCCGGGCAGCCGCCATTGAACAATTGATGATCTGGGCGCAAAGGGCAAACGCAGATATCGTTAAACACAAGGAAATGTCGGACCCGGCGGCAGTTGCTTTTGATGCGGTTGAAGCCGCACAAGCCCGCGGTGCCGATCTGGTGCTGATTGATACGGCCGGCAGACTGCACACAAAAGTAAATTTAATGGAAGAATTAAAAAAAATAAAACGCGCCATTTCAAAAAAGATGCCGGACGCCCCTCATGAAATATTGTTGATTCTGGATGCAACCACCGGTCAAAATGCCTTGTCGCAGGCCGAGCTCTTTAACGACGCCCTTGGGA
>PVMK01116388.1_pt1 | contig 40055 bp, 45 predicted proteins | sample 1853481 | NCBI WGS metagenome assembly PVMK01 (sample SAMN08533507, study PRJNA380276) | Marine sediment metagenome, whole genome shotgun sequencing project.
GCGTCGTATCGCGAGGGTCACCTCGCTGCCCGGGTCGCCGCGCAACATGTTCACTACCTCGGTCAACGTTTGCCCCTTTACCGGATCGTTGTCTACCCGGATCAGCATATCGCCGCTGCGCAGACCCGCGTGCTGGGCCGGGCTGTCGTCAATGGGTGCGATCACGGTGACGCGACTGTCGACCAGGCCCAGTTCGACGCCAATTCCGATGAACCGGCCGGTGGTCTGCTCGGTGAGGATGGCGAATTGCGCTTCGTCGAGAAACGTGGAGTGGGAGTCGAGTCCGCGCATGACGCCGCGCATCGCGTTGTCGAACAACTCGTCGTCGTCCACCGGCTCGACGTAGTCGTCACGAATGGTCTCGATCAGGTGGGCGAAGTCGTCCAGGTCGGCATCTGGGCCGTTTGCGAGCAGGTCGATGTGGCGATGGGCGACCACCCCGAGGGTGATGCCACTCACGATGCTCACGATTACTGCCAGTTGCGTGGCGACACGAGGTTGCACCTGTTGCTCCGTTCTATTCGTTGTTACTCGGTGTTGGACAGTTCTGGTCAGCGCCGGGTCAGCCAGCCCAGCGGATCGCGGGGTTTGCCGCTGGCGCGAATTTCGAAGTACAGCCCGCTGTCCGGTTGGCCGCCACTGGTGCCGGCGGTGGCAATCGGTTCGCCGCCCTCTACCCAGTCTCCGACGTTCTTGTACAGCACGTCCGTGTGCGCGTAAAGCGTCATGTAGCCACTGCCGTGGTCGACGATGGTCAGCAGACCGAAGCCGCGTAGCCAGTCTGCGAACGCGACTCGTCCGCTGTGGATTGCCCGTACTTCGCTGCCGTCGGCTGCCTCGATGAATACGCCTTGCCACTTCAGCCGGCCGCCGGCACGTTCCTTGCCGAATCGGTGGGTCACCTGGCCGCGGACCGGCCACGGCAATGTGCCACGGCTGCTCGCGAACGTTTCGCCGTCCAGCCGTTGAGCGCGGCGAGCCAACTCCTCGACCAGTGATTCGAGGCGTGTCTGATCTGCGGCCAGCCGGGTGCGCTGCGCGGCACGGTCGCTCATCTCCGACTTCAGACGGCTGAGCAAGGCGCTGCGTTCCCGCTTGCGTCGGTCGAGGTCGTGGCGCCGCTCGTCGAGTTGTTGCTGTTGGTCCGCCAGGGCCTGTTCGCTGCTGCGCGCCCGTTCCAGGTTCGTATCCAGCGCGGCCAGCGTTGCCTCATAGCCGGCCAGGGAATCCGCGCGCGCGCTCGACAGATAGCGGTGATAACGCATCATCCGAGCGAATTCGTCGGGGCGTTCCTGGTTCAGCAGCGATTTGAAGAAATCATCGCCGCTCAGATGGTAGGCAGAGGCCAGGTGGTCGGCAATCCGCCGGGCCTGCTCGCGTCTCACGCTCTGCAACCGTGCCCGTTCGGTGTTCAAGGATTGGAGCTCCGCGCGTCGCGCGCGCAGGGTGGTTTCGATGGTTCGGATGCGAGCCGCGGTTGCTGCGACGTTCTGATCGGTACTGCGCAGCTCGCGTTGCCAGGTGCGCTGGCGCCGTTCGGCATCGTTCATCCAGGCGTCGAGCGCGTTCAGACGGCTGGTGATTTCCTCCAACTCTTCACGTGCATCGGTTGCCTGTTCCGCGGCATGAAGCGGCGCCAACATGCCCGTGATCAGCAGCAGACCGAGCCCGCATCTCCAGCGCGTGCACCGCCTGTATGGATCAGGCGCTGGCACGCACCACAACGTTCGGGTCAATGAGCGGTCGTCCGGTCATCTCGGGCGGCACGGGCAGCCCCATCAGCTTGATCAGGGTGGGCGCGACATCGGACAGCGAGCCGCCGCTCTGCAGGGTGACGCTCTGGCCGCCGACGTACACCAGGGGAACCGGTTCGCAGGTATGCGCCGTGTGCGGCTGGCCCGATTGGACATCCAGCATCTTCTCGACGTTGCCGTGATCCGCGGTGATCAGGCACTCGGCCCCATTGGCCGCGATGGCCGCCACGATGCGTTCCAGACACCGATCCAGCGTCTCCACGGCCTTGACGGCTGCGTCGAAGTCGCCGGTGTGGCCCACCATGTCGCCGTTTGCGAAGTTGCAGATGATCACGTCGTAGCTGCCTTCGTCGATGGCAAGCACCAGCGCATCGGTCAGCTCGACGGCACTCATTTCCGGTTGCAGATCGTAGGTGGCAACCCGGGGGGATGGAATCAGGATACGCTGCTCGCCCGGAAACGGCTGCTCGCGCCCGCCGCTGAAGAAGAACGTCACGTGTGCGTACTTCTCGGTTTCAGCGATGCGCAGTTGGGTCTTGCCGAGTCCGGCCAGGTACTCGCCGAACGTGTTGCTCAGCACTTCGGGTTGAAATGCGCAGTGGGTGTCGATGTCTTCGGCATAGCGGGTCAGCGTGACGAAGTCGCTCAAGCGTGCCCGGGAGCGCCGCTCGAAGCCGTCGAACGAATCCTCGACGAATGCGCGGGTCAGCTGCCGGGCGCGGTCGGTGCGAAAATTCATGAACACCACCGCGTCGCCGTCTTCGATCCGCCGCGGCAGATCGTCGGGTGGGTGAACGGCGGTGGGCTGGACGAACTCGTCGTTCTCGCCGCGGGCATACGCGTCTGCCAGCGCCTGCGCGCCGTCGATTGCATGAAACGGCGCTTCGCCGCGTTGCAGCAGATTGTAGGCGCGCTCGATGCGATCCCAGCGCTGGTCCCGGTCCATCGCGTAGTAGCGTCCGATGATCGAAACGAGCTGGCCCGCGCCGAGTCTGGACAGGGTGGCCTCGAGCCTCGTCAGAGATTGCGCTGCGCTGCGTGGTGGCGTATCCCGGCCGTCGAGAAAGGCGTGCACGCAGATATCGTTGACTCCCTGGGCGTGTGCAAACTCGAGCAGTTTCAGGATCTGGTGTTCGTGGCTGTGCACCCCGCCGGGCGAGAGCAGCCCGAACACATGCAGCGCGCTCCCCGATTTCTTGAGTTTCCTGAACGCACGCTTGAGGGTCTTGTTGCGCTCGAATTCGCCGTTTGCGATGGCGCGATCGATCCGCGTCAGGTCCTGGCGGACGATCCGGCCGGCGCCGAGATTCATGTGCCCGACTTCCGAGTTGCCCATCTGGCCGTCCGGCAGACCGACGTCGTCACCTGATCCGGAAATCAGGGTGTGCGGAGCGCTTTTCCACAAGCGGTCCCAGGTTGGCGTGTGCGCTGCGGCGATCGCGTTGTGTTCGGGCGCGGGGTTGTAACCCCAGCCGTCCAACACGATCAGCAGGTGGGTTTTGCGGCGCACGTCGGGCATCGCCCTTAAGTCGTTTGCGGGAATCGCGCATTCTAATGGCAATGGCGGTGGGCCACCACTCACGGGCCTGGCTGGTACTTGCTGATGAGCCACTACCCCCTGGCCGACGTGTATAATGCGCCCTCCCCGAGACACCGACCACCCCGCAAGTCATGGACCAAGCCATTGAATTCATAGGGAATCACGCGATTCTGGTGGGGACGTTTGCGGTGCTGCTGGCGCTGTTCATACGCAACGAAGCGAGTCGCGGGGGCCAGACGGCCACCGCTCAGGAGCTTGTCAATCTGGTCAACCGCGAGAACGCGCTCATCCTGGATGTGCGTGACGCACGCGAGTTTGCCGAGGGCCACATCGTTGATGCGCTGAACATTCCCCACGCCGCGGTAGCCGGCCGCTTGGCGGAGCTGGAAAAGTACAAAGGCCGGCCGGTGGCCATTGTCTGCAAGATGGGTCAGCACGCAGGCAGCGCGGGAACGATACTCCGTAAATCCGGCTTCGAACCGGTCCTGCGCCTCACCGGCGGTATGACCGAATGGCGCAACCAGAACCTGCCGGTGGTGAAAGGTCGCGACGCCAAAAAGTCGGGCAAAGGGAAGACCAAGCAGAACAAGAAAAACAAACGGCGGCAGCCCGAAGAGAATCAGGAGTGATGCCCAGGTGACGGGGAAGGTAAACAGTGGCTGACAACGCGGAGTTTGGGCTGGAGCGGCTCTTTCTGAAGGATGCCTCCTTCGAATCGCCGCGTTCGCCGGAAGTGTTCGCCGAAGCATGGAAACCCGAGGTACAGCTCGACATCAACTCGGGGGCCCGGAGACTGCCGGATGACCGTTACGAGGTGGTGTTGACGGTAACCGTTCATGCCCGCGACGGTGAGGGCAACACCAGCCTTATCATCGAGGTCCAGCAGGCCGGTATCTTCAAGGTTTCCGGTCTGCCTCCCGATAAGCTCAAGCGGATCACGGCCACCATGTGCCCCAACATTCTGTTTCCCTACGTCCGGGAGACAGTCGACAACATGGCGGTGCGTGGCGGCTTCCCCGCGTTGATGCTCGCGCCCGTGAACTTCGAGTTGCTGTTCGACGAGGCGCTGAAGCAACAACAGGCCAAACAAGACGCAGCGGCGTCCGAAGACGCTGTTGAACCGGCCGAAGAACCCCCGATACAGCACTAACGGTCGGATTGCAGCTATTCCAGGCCGCCGAACTCCAGCTGGCGCATTGCTTCGTACAATCCGATTGCCACCGCGTTCGCCAGGTTCAGGCTCCGTGATTGCGGTTGCATGGGAATTCTCAGGCACTGTTCCATGCCCAGTTCCTCCAGCAACGGGGCCGGCAGTCCGCGGGTCTCGGGCCCGAACAGCAAGCCATCGCCCGGTGCGAAGCGGACGTCGCAGTAGCGTCGATTCGCTTTGGTGGTGAACGCGTAGATGCGCTGGATGTCGGCCGCGCGCCGGGCCTGATCCAGATCGTCGTGCTGGCGCACGTCGGCCCAGTGCCGGTAGTCGAGACCGGCGCGCTTCAGGCGGGTATCGTCCAGTTCGAACCCGAGCGGACCGATCAGGTGCAACGTTGCACCGCTGTTCGCGCACAAGCGCATCACGTTGCCGGTGTTCGGCGGGATCTGCGGTTCGAACAACAGCACGTGCAGCATGGCTCAGGCATCGCTGTCCGTGGGCAGACCGAGTTCCTTGATCTTGCGCGTCAAGGTGTTGCGTCCCCAGCCGAGCAGTTCTGCGGCATCGCGCCGGCGCCCGCCGGTATGCGCGAGGGCGGCATCGATCATGATGCGTTCGAAGCGAGGCAACGCGATGTCCAGCAATGGCGCATCGACGCCCGGCTGATAAACCGCCAGTTGCTCTGCGGCCCAGCGAGCCAGAGCGGCATCCCAGTCACTGCTGGCGATTCCGGCGTTTCGTGCGTCGCGAAGCTCGGCCGGCAGGTCGGCGACGTGAATCTCACGCCCCGGGGCCATTACCGTCAGCCAACGGCAGGTGTTTTCCAGTTGCCGGACGTTGCCCGGCCAAGGCAGTGCCGAGAGATACTGCTCGGTCTCCGGGTGCAGCGTTTTCACTTCCCCGCCGAGTTCCTCAGCGGCTTCTGCGAGAAAGTGGCGCGCCAGCAGGCCGATATCCACCCGGCGATCCGCCAGCCGGGGCAGGTGGACTCGGATCACGTTGAGTCGATGGTAGAGGTCCTCCCGAAAGGTACCGGCCGCCACCAGTTCTTCGAGCTCCTGGTGGGTGGCGGCGATGATTCGCACATCCACCTGCACCGGTTCACGCCCGCCGATTCGATAGAACGTGCCATCGGCAAGCACGCGCAACAGACGGGTCTGGGTGTCGGCCGGCATATCACCGATCTCGTCGAGAAACAGGGTGCCCCCATCGGCCTGTTCGAACCGGCCGATGCGTTTCTGGCTGGCACCTGTAAAGGCGCCTTTTTCATGACCGGACAACTCGGCCTCAACCAGGTCTTTCGGGATGGCGGCCATGTTCAGGGCGATGCACGGCGCGCTGGCGCGAGGGCTGTGCCGATGCAATGCGCGCGCAACCAGTTCCTTGCCGGTGCCGGAGGCGCCGTTGATCAGGACGGTGATATTTGAATGTGACAGTCGCCCGATCGCCCGGAACACCTCCTGCATCGCCGGCGCGTGGCCGATGATCTCGGTCGCTTGTTCGACGGCCTCGGGGGACTCCGGCTCGCGCGTTTGCTCGCGGGCGTGCAGCACGGCCCGCTTGACCATCGCGACCGCGTCATCCACGTCGAAGGGTTTGGGCAGATAGTCGAAGGCGCCGCTCTGGTAGGAACTGACGGCGCTCTCGAGATCGGAGTAGGCGGTCATGATGATGATCGGCAGGGCCGGGTGCTGCTCGTGTACCTGGCGCAACAGGTCGATGCCGTCGATTCCGGGCATCCGGATGTCGCTGACGATCGCGTCGGGCTGTTCGCGGTCCAGGCGGGCAAGCAGAGCGTCGCCGGTTTCGAAACTGATCGGGTCGATGCCCTCCTGCTCCAGCGCCCGCTCCAGCACCCAGCGGATGGATCGGTCGTCGTCCACCACCCAGACTCTTGCGTCGCTCCCTTTCATGGCGTGGCTCCGTGACTGTGGTCGTTGGTCGTTTCGGGTGTGGACTGATCCAACGGCAGGATCACGGAAAAGGTGGTTCGGCCGGGTTGCGAATCCGCCTTGATCAAACCGTGGTGCTGGTTGACGATATTCTGGGTGATCGACAGCCCGAGGCCGGAACCATGGGGGCGCCCGCTGATCATCGGGTAGTACATTCGTTCGAGAAGCTCTTCGGGAATTCCACATCCGTTGTCGGCGATGTCGATCTGCACCACCAACCGATGTCGGCACGCGCCGATGGTGAACTGACGGATGATCCGGGTGCGCAGCGCCAACGTCGGTTCATCGACGTCTTCCATGGCTTGCTGGGCGTTGCGCACCACGTTCAGCAACGCCTGAATCAGTTGATCGAGGTCGCCTTCGATCTCCGGGAGGCTCGGGTCGTAGTCGCGTTCGATCCTGATCCGGCCGGGCTGTTCGGCTTCGATCAACTGAACCAGGTGCTCCAGCACATGATGCACATTGATGCTGATGAGGTTGGGCAGGCGGCTTGGCCCGAGCATGCGGTCGACCAGATTCCGCAGCCGGTCGGCCTCCTCGATGATGATTCGGGTGTAGTCGCGCTGCCGTTCGGTGGACAGTTCGCGATCGAGCAATTGCGCCGCGCCGCGAATGCCACCCAGCGGATTCTTGATCTCGTGGGCGAGGCCGCGCACCAGTTTCTGGGTGGTTTCCTGGATGTCCACCTGATGGTCGTCGCGGTTGATGCCCCGCAGCCGGTCCAGGGGCTGGATTTCGATCAGCAGCTCGTTCGGTTCGTGGTCGAGAATCGGCGAAACCGTGTAGTCCACGTGTAGTTCGGCGCCGGTAACGGTTGCCACCAGGGCGCCGCGCTTGGTGAACGCCTGGCCGTCGGCGAGGACCGCGGCCAGCGCCGCCGGCGGGGTGCCGGGGTCGTTCAACGCCAGGTTGATTGGTTCCCCCAGCAGTTGCTGGTGGCTCGCCTGCAGCAGCGCCTCTGCGGCCTGATTCAGATAGCTGATCTTCAGATCTGCGTTCAGTATCAGAACGCCGCAGGTCTGGTGGTCGAGTATGTCGTAGGGTGCCTTCATCCTTGCAGCATCACAGTAGGGGCATTCGACTCGCGCAGTGCGCATCGAAACAGTGCGTAGCAATTATCGAACCAACTAGTTGTGGTTCGAGAGTGATGCGCGGTCCGAGTTCGAAGTGAACGTTTACTTACGTCCAGTGGTTCTGCTTTGCTGCTCACTCAGATCCAGCAACCGGCGCGACTCGAGCATGGCGAAATTTAAGCATGCACCAAAATAGTGCGTAGCGACGGAAATATCAACCCGGGGTCAGCTCGCGCGGGGTGTTTTACGACGGATGCTCACCCGCTGCAGATGAAAAATCGAGGTCTCTGCTTCTGCGGCGACTCTCCCGGCATCGTCGAGCACGCGTACGCCGATGGTGTGGGTCCCGCGATTGACGTTTTCGAGCCGGAATGACGTGCCTTGCGCGCGAACGGGTGACCGATTGCCGTCCATGTACAGCACCAGCTGGTCGCCGGCGCGAAGTGGCGGCGTCAGCGCGACGGCTACGGTTACGTTGCCGGCGTTTTCCCGCACGGTTTCTTCGTTTGACGGTGCCAGGATGGTGAGCCTGTCGTACTGCGCGACCTCCTCGGGTACGTCTGCCTCGGCAGGCGGCGCGGCTACTTCCGGTACGGGCATATTGAAGGTGTTGACCGGATTGACCGTCACCGGTTCGCTGGCCTGGCTGGGCGGCGGCGGGATATCCGAAAACACGATGTTGCCGTTCTCGTCGATGGTCTTGAATATTTCTGCGGTCGCGCTTGCAGCACCTAGAACTCCAAACACCAACGCGGCAAACCAGAACTTGGCGCTCATGGACAGGCTCCAATAAAACGAAAGGCCAATATGCCCGATATGCCCAATATGCATAGTTTGGACCACAAAAAGAACCCCCGGTTTCCTGCGAAACCGGGGTTTTTTTGTAGGCCGCTGTTAAAGGCTGTAGTACATCTCAAATTCGGCGGGATGAGTGGTGGCGTTCAGGTAGTCCACTTCTTCCTGCTTCAGCTTCAGATACCCGTCGATCAGGCCGTCCGAGAACACGCCGCCAGCCTTCAGGAAGTCGCGGTCGGAATCGAGTGCCGCCAGTGACGTCTCCAGAGACGGCGACACGGTGGGGACGCCTTCCAGCTCCTCGGCGGACAGGTCATACATGTCCTTGTCCAGTGGGTCGCCGGGATGGATCTTGTTCTGGATCCCGTCGAGGCCGGCCATCAACATCGCCGCGAAGGTCAGGTATGGGTTGCCTGCGCTGTCCGGAAAACGAACCTCGGCCCGGTAGGCCTTGGGGTTGCCGCCCTGGATGTACGGAACCCGCACGCCGGCCGATCGGTTGCGCGCCGAGTAGGCCAGCAACGTCGGTGCCTCGAATCCCGGAATCAGACGCTTGTAAGAATTGGTGCTTGCGTTGGAAAACGCATTGATCGCGCGGGCGTGCTTCATCACACCGCCGATGTAGTGCAATGCCGTTTCCGACAAGCCCGCGTAGGCATCGCCGTAGAATACGTTCTCACCGCCGGCAAAGATCGATTGGTGCACGTGCATCCCGTTGCCGTTGTCGCCCACCAGCGGCTTCGGCATGAAGGTTGCCGTTTTGCCGTACGCATGGGCCACGTTGTGCACGACGTACTTGTAGATCTGCACTTCATCGGCCTTGCGCACCAGCGTGTTGAACAGCACGCCAATCTCGCCTTGTCCCGCGGTACCCACCTCGTGGTGGTGCACCTCGACGGTCAGGCCCATGGCTTCCATCGTGGTACACATGGCGCTGCGCAGGTCCATCGCGGAGTCCACCGGTGGCACCGGAAAGTAACCACCCTTGATGCCTGGCCGGTGGCCGATGTTGCCCCTTCGAACTCGGCATGCGACTCCCAGGCGGCCTCTTCGGCGGAGATCGCGTAAGACGAACCTTCCATCGACACCTTCCAGCGCACGTCGTCGAACACGAAGAACTCGTTTTCAGGCCCGAAATAGGCGGCATCGCCAATGCCGGTGGACTTCAGGTACGCCTCGGCCAGCTTGGCAACCGACCGGGGATCGCGGTCGTAAGGCTGCATGGTGCTGGGTTCGACGATGTCGCAGCGCAGCAGGACGGTGGTCTCGTCGCGGAACGGATCGAGCACCGGCGTAGTGTCGTCGGGCATCAGGATCATGTCGGACTCATTGATCGACTTCCAGCCGGCGATTGATGATCCGTCGAACATGAAGCCGTCTTCGAAGCTGTCCGCATCGACGCGGCTCGCAGGAACGGTGGTGTGCTGTTCCTTGCCGCGCGGGTCGGTAAAACGCAGGTCGATCCAGGCCGCGTCGTTGTCGCTGATCATTTTTACGGTGTTTTCTGACATCGGTGGTACCGCTCCAAAATCGGTTGAATTAGCCAAAGATCGCCCTATCCCCCAGGATGGGAAATGCTTGCGTGAGACTCTTCGTCACTCCTCCGCAGGGTAAGGCAATTAGTGTGCCAGTGCCAAGTCGCAATGATTTAAGGCTGTTGCAGGTCCATGACGCGGCAGTCTGCACCTGCAGCATGCGTGGAAGGACAATACGCCCCGTTATGGTGCGCAAACGCGCAGGCGGATGCGGATCTCGTTGTTGGCCTCGGAGGTGGCCAGTAGCTCGTGGCCGTGGACCCGGCACCACGTGGGAATGTCGTGCAGCACGCCGGGATCGGTCGCGACGATCTCCAGGACGTCGCCGACTGCTAGCTCGCGCACCCGGTCCTGGGTGCGGATCACCGGAATCGGGCACAACAGGCCACGCGTGTCGAGTTCTGCCTCAGACATGCCAGCGTTCCGGAATTTCCTGCGGGGCGTAGGGTGCGACCGTCAGCACTTCCGACACGCCGTTCGGATGGTGCACGCTCATCGTGACTTTGGCGGCGTCGCGGCCCTGGGAATAACGGGCAGCGATGCGCGCCGCCTGTTCGATGTCCGCGGCATCGGGTGCGCCATCGATCAGGGTCAACGGGCCGCCGTGGCTCTCGCAGCGCAGGTGCGTGAACTGCTTGCGATAGCCTTCGAGATAGTTGTTCTCGCCTTCTTCCCGGCCGACGATCAGCTTGAAGTGTGCGGCGGGCCGCAGGTGGCGCCCCACCTTCAACAGCATGATGTCGTCGAGTTCGTAATCTCTCTTACCCCGGGCATTCCACAGATCGGCCAGCTTGGCGGAATAGCTTTTGTCGGTCAGGAAGCAGCAGCCGCCTGCCGGCTGGGCGTAGTCGGTCAGCCCGAACTGTTCGGCCAGCGCCATCTGCGGTTTGCGGTTGCGGCCGTGAAAACCGTGCAGCGCGGCACGGTCCACCCAGCCTTCGCGCTCGGGCAGGGTCTCCGGCAGGTTTTGCGCACATAAAGGGCGCAGCAATCGGTCTTCGGCGCCGGATTCGCGCGCGATCAAAGGCATGGTCTCCTTGCGCTGGGATTTCGGGCGCTGGCCGATTACCTCACCGGTGATGATGAAATCGAAACCGTTCTCCTCCATGAAGCCCCAGGCCTGGGCCTTGTTGACCATGAAAATCTTGCAGTCTAGACACGGATTCAGGTGCTGGCCGTAGCCGTAGCGCGGGTTCAGGACAATGTCTTTGTATTCTTCCGAGACATCGATGATGTTGAGCTTGATGCCGAGCTGTTCGGCAACCCATAACGCGTTGTTGCGCTTCGGCTTGGCGCGGTCCTTGGCGCGGATCGCATGGGTGTGCCCTTCCACGCAGAAACCCGTGTAGAAGTTCAGCCCCTGAACCTCGATGCCCTGTTCCTGAATCACCTTCGCAGCCAGCATGGAATCGAGGCCGCCGGAGATCAGCGCGACCGCGCGGCGCGGCCGGTCAGGGTTGGAGATTGTTGAGCTTTGGGCGGACATGGCGTGGGCGTCGCGGTCGGGGCGGCGAGTCTAACATCGCACCGGCCCAAATGGCCGCCAGAAGCTACACGTTGTCGGGCACCATTCCTGAATTGTCGAACACGAATTCGTGCCAGTCTGGGCGTACTTGCGCGGAAAGGAACCGAAGTATATGCTTTGGCATATGCCGAACAAGAATTTGCCTCAGTCTGAACGCCATGTCCGCCTGTTTCGAAACGGGCGCAATCAGGCGCTGCGTATTCCTCGCGACTTCGAGTTGGAGGGGGACGAAGCAATCCTTCGCAAAGACGGCGATCGTCTGATTATCGAGCCGATTCGGAAGGGACGTTTAACCGCTCTGCTCAGCACCCTGGAACCGCTGGTCGAACCGTTCCCCGATGTCGATGAAGACATGCCGCCGCTGGACAAGGTGGAACTTTAGCTCGTGCCGCCCAGATATCTTCTGGATACCAACGCTATCTCCGATCTGGTCCGCCATCCTCAGGGCGCGGTGGCCGAACGCATATCGGCGGTCGGCGAAACGGCTGTGTGTACGAGCATCATCGTTGCCGCAGAGCTTCGCTTTGGTGCTGCGAAGTCGGGCTCAGCCGCGATCTCAGACCGGGTGGATTTGATTCTCTCAGCACTGGAGGTCCTACCACTAGAGCCGCCCGCCGATCGTCACTACGGGGCAATCCGTCAGCAGTTGGTGACGCAGGGCACTCCCATCGGCCCGAACGATCTGCTCATAGCCGCACACGCTCGTGCGTTAGATCTCGCAGTCGTTACAGCGAACGTCCGCGAGTTTTCTCGCGTGTACGGCCTGAAGGTAGAGAATTGGCTGGCGAGGTGAATCCTCGGAGCGCGTAGACGTTATAGCGTTGTAGCGCTAGGATGAGATAACGCCAAGAGGACGCACAATGGGCAATCTATCGAAGCGGTCAACTATCTACTTTGAGCCCGAGATACATCAGGCACTCAAGATCAAAGCGGCATCAACTCAGCTGTCTGTCTCCGAGCTTGTTGATGAAGCGGTCCGATTGGTTATGAATGAAGACCAGGAGGATCTGGCAGCCTTTTCGGAGCGAGCCGATGAAAAAGAAATCAGCTATGAAGCCTTGCTGAACGATCTGAAAAGGCATGGCAAAATATAGGATCACCTTCAAGAAGTCGGTTGCCAAAGATCTGCGCGGGATACCCAACCAGGACGTTAAGCGGATTCTTAGAAGGATCGATATCTTAGCCTCGGATCCGCGGGGAGAAGGCTGCATGAAGCTCTCTGCCCAAGAGCGTTATCGAGTCAGGCAAGGCCCGTATCGGATCGTGTATGAGATTAGAGACGACGTGTTAGTTGTGCAGGTTGTCAAGATTGCCCATCGTTCGAGCGCTTACCAGAGCAAGGGGTGATGGGTTGCCTGTGTACCAATATGGTAAGTATGGGCCTCCGATCCGCTGGAATCTCTGACGTGGCAAGACTTGAGGGACGAGATCTGTGGCGAGGCGCAGGTCAAGTGATCGCGGTCGACGCGAACCTGCTTGTCTACGCCCACCGCCGCGACGACTCGCCCGGGCTGTCGTTGCTGAGCGAAACTGAAGAGTTCTCGACCGTGCTCCTTGGATTCTCTCCCTGAACGCTGCCAACGGTCCAGGAGACCTATCGAGCCGCTTCGGAACTCGAGGCAGCCAACTCTGGGTGCACGCGATTTGCAAGCATCTGATGGCATTGCTAGCATCTGCTAGCAAAACTTGGGCCAGGGCACCAACCATGGGCAGCATAAGCGTCAGAAAGTTGGACGACGAAACGCTGGAGCGTCTGCGACTACGCGCGGCGGAACACGGCGTGTCCATGGAAGAGGAAGCTCGGCGCATCCTCGCTCAAGCAGTTTCGGCCCCGAAACATCTCGGTGACCTGGCCGTCCAACTGTTCGGTCCGTCCTGCGGCATCGATCTCGAGACGCAGGACAGAACACCCCACGAGCCGGTGGCGCTCGACGAGTGATCCTGCTGGATACCAATGTCGTATCGGAAGCGATGAGGATCGTGCCAGACCCTGGCGTCCTTCGCTGGCTGAATGAGCGAGAGACCAGTGATCTTTATCTATCGACAGTAACCATCGCAGAGGTCTCCTACGGTTTGCAGATCCTGCCGGAAGGCCAGCGTAGAGACACGATCAGCGAGAGATTCGAACAGTTCGTCGAGCGAGGTTTCAGGCACCGCGTGCTGAGCTTCGATGAGCCTGCAGCATTCGCGTATGGCGAGATCATGGCAAGACGTAAGACGATCGGTCGGCCGATGAGTGTTCTCGATGGTCAGATTGCAGCCATCGCCAGGACCCACAACATGGGCGTGGCGACGCGTAACATCGGGGATTTTGAGCCAACGGGAATTGAGTTGGTCAATCCCTGGGGTGCCTGATCCTCCATCCGTGATCACAGCAGCGGCCCGAGTATCGCCACCGCATTGTTCCAGAGCTGGCGTCGGACGGTCCAGTGCGCCACCTCATCCACACTCACCGACCGCGAGCGAGCTAGATACGCCTGCTGACGCGCCCGGATTTCCGCCGTGAACGCAGGATCGTAAAACAGGATGTTGTTCTCGTAGTTGAGCTCGAAGCTTCGGCGGTCCATGTTGGCCGAGCCGATCAGCGTCACGTCGCCGTCCACCGTCAGCGTCTTCGCGTGCAGCAGGCCGTCTTGAAATTCGTGGATGTTCACGCCGGCCGCGAGCAGGTCGGCATAGTAGCTGCGGCTCGTGGCAGCGACGATCCACGAATCGTTGCGTGCGGGAAAGATCATGGTCGTATCCACCCCGCGGTGCGCTGCCGCGCAAATGGCATCCTGCAGGCCGTCGTCGGGCACGAAATAGGGCGTGGTGATGAACAGCTCGCGTCGCGCTCCGAACATCAGTGACTCGAACAGCTCGGGCATGGCCGAGAAACGCACCGTCGGTCCGGTACCGATCACCTGGGCTGGAACCCCCGGCGTCGGGGCGGGGACCGGCCGCACCAGCAGGTCATCCAGATTTTCGTCCACGTAGGTCATCCAGTCGCTGGCGAACAGGTATTGATTCTGGATCGCGATGGGACCTTCGAAGCGCGCCAGGATGTCCACCCAGGGCGCAAACTTCGCCTTGATGCGAAACTCAGGATCGGCACAGTTCTGACTGCCGCAGTAGGTGATGCGACCGTCGATGACGACGATCTTGCGATGGTTCCTGAGATCGATGCGTCCGCGTAGCGGGCGCAGCAGCGGGTTGCCAATTGGAAGCGCCGCTGCGACGTGCACGCCCGCATCGCGCATCGCTTTCCAGTGCGCCGATCTGATCATGGTGCGCGACCCAAGGTCGTCGGCCATGGCGCGGCACTTCACGCCGCGGCCCGCCGCTCGCTTGAGCGCCTCGACAACCTTGCAGCCGTTGCCATCCGGCAGCCAGATGTAGAACAGCAGATGCACGTGATCCACCGCCGCATCGATGTCCTCGACCATCGTGTCGATTGCGGTGTTGGAGTCGGCCAGCAGGCGCGCCGCATTGCCCCCAACGGGCCCGAACCCGCTGATCGAGGAACCGACGCGAAACAGATGCGCATAACGCTCGGGCACGTTCGCCACCAGGTTTACCGAATCACCGGGTGCGGCTGCGGGGATGTCTGGCATCTGCGCGAGCACGTCACGCATGCGTGCGACACGGCGACGACCGATGTTCACCTCGCCGAACAGAATATAGGTGACGATCCCGAGTACCGGCACGGCCAGGATAACCACGATCCAGGCGATCCGTGATGCAGGTTCGCGGTGCGGGCGCAGTAGCACCCGCACGATCAGCGCCAGGACGACCAGGATCAGCAGGGCCAGGACGACATTCGCGCCGTAAGGTTCGAAACTCATGGTGAGTAGTGTCCGGGCAGTGAAGCTAAATGTTAGCTATCGTTCATGATGGTTGGAACACATTCCCGTGGAAGCGACCGCGTGGATGTTCTCTTCTCACGCCGGATTGCGTCGCTTTCGGGTGTTTTGGAGTTCAATCTTGCAGTATGCTGCTGAGTAATTTTGGTATATTTAATATATCAGTATGGAGTTCGAGTTTGATTCTCGAAAAAGTGCGAACAACCTCGCGAAGCACGGCATCGATTTTGATGATGCGCAGCTGCTATGGAGCGACCCGGACTTGCTGGAAATCCCCGCCAGGATTGAGGATGAGCCAAGGTGGCTGGTGATTGGGAAGATTGCGGGCAAGCACTGGTCAGCGGTGATTACATATCGGAGTGATGCAATACGTATTGTCTCGGTACGGCGTTCGCGCACGGAAGAGGTAGCATTGTATGAAGGCTAGAAAGTTTGATGACGACTTTGATGCGGGCAGAGACATCACTGGCTCTCTGGATCTAAATAAAGCCAGGCGTCTGAAGCAGGAACCAAAACGTGTCAACGTAGATTTTCCGATCTGGATGGTCGAAGAACTCGACAAAGAGGCAAAGCGTCTCGGCGTGACTCGCCAGTCAATCATTAAGGTGTGGCTTGCAGAGCGACTTGAGCGTTCGCATGCGAAAGAAGCGAATTAGTGGCGCTAAGCCCGCCCACAAATGAACAAGTTAAGGGTTGGCATGTGGAGAGGGGTGCCGATCGTTCGTGATTGTGGCGTCCACTACTTCTCGCACTAAGTTCCAGGTCCTTTGACATAGCGGTAGTGTTTTCCTCATTGTTGGGCAAGGTCATATGGCCAGGGAGACTGCGGGACTATGTACGAGCTGATCGCGATCTTTGCGGTGTTCGTCTTCCTCTACAGCATCACTGCGGGCGGCATCTCGCGCACGGCTATCAGCGGGGCGATCGTGTTCACGGCGTTCGGTTTGCTGTTCGGCCCGTTCGGTCTGCGTCTGCTGGACCTGGACGTTGGCGCGGAGGGCTTACGCACATTCGCCGAGTTCACCCTGGCGCTGGTCCTGTTCACCGACGCGGCCAACGCGGATCTGGGGGTGTTGCGAGGCAGCATCGGCGTTCCGCAGCGGCTGCTGCTGATCGGCCTGCCGCTGACCATCCTGCTCGGGTTCGGTACCGGCCTGCTGTTGTTCGATGGGCTGGGCATGTTCGAGCTCGCTATTCTGGCGACGATGCTGGCGCCAACGGATGCGGCGCTCGGCGCAGCGGTGGTGTCCAATGAGTCCGTTCCTGGGCACATTCGCCAGGGGCTCAGCGTGGAAAGCGGCCTCAACGACGGCATTTGCGTGCCCATTCTGTTCCTGTTTCTGGCGTTAGCGACAGAGCCACACGCCGACGGCGATACCACGGCACTGGCGTTGACGCTCGTCGCCGAGGAAATTGGCATTGGGCTCGCGGTCGGGCTCGGGCTGACGGCGCTCGGCACGGCTCTGTTGAAGCTCTGCGCCGCGCGCGGCTGGGTCACGGAGACCTGGCGTCAGCTTCCGGTGGTGGCGCTTGCGGTTGGTTGCTTTGCGTTGGCCCAGTACCTGGGGGGCAGCGGCTTCATCGCGTCGTTCACGGGCGGTCTGCTGTTCGGCTCGATGGCCAAGCAACGCAAGCCCAAGCTGCTACTGGCAGCGGAAGGCACGGGCGAAACACTGGGCCTCGTCACATGGGTGATCTTTGGGGCCGCGGTGGTGGGTAAACACCTGGATGACTTCACCTGGGAAGTCGTGGTCTACGCCGTGATGAGCCTCACCGTGGTACGGATGGTGCCCGTGCTGTTGTCACTTGCCGGTTCCGGACTGCGTAGCGACGAAAAATTGTTTGTCAGCTGGTTTGGCCCGCGGGGTTTGGCCAGCATCGTGTTCGGCGTGATCGTATTGAACGAGCAACTGCCCGGCGGCGGCGTGGTGACGCTGACGGTGGTGTGCACGATTCTACTCAGCGTCATTGCTCACGGATTATCGGCAAACCCGCTGATCGCTGCGCTGGCTGGCCGAGAAAAAAGAGGCTGACCGGGAAACCAGAGGCCCACCGAGTAAGGAATGATCAGCGAAACAGCGCCAGCAATCGCCTCACCCGGCGTTGCGCGTCTTTCTGACCGGGCCCGGCATGCCATCAAAGTGGCGTTGGCCATGGTCATCGCCTACGGTCTGTCGCTGCAATGGGGATGGCTTAATCCGTCCTGGGCAGGGATCGCGATCGCGTTCTGCAGCCTCACGAGCCGGGGCGAGTCATTGAACAAGAGCGTGCTGCGTCTCTGCGGGACGGCGCTCGGCGTGTTTGCAGCGTTTTTCTTTCTCGCGATGTTTCCCCAGGATCGCTGGTGGTTCGTGACGGCGGTGAGTCTGTATTGCGCGGCAATCACCTACGTGATGATCGGGTCCAAGTCGGCATATTTCTGGCAGGTGGCAGGGTTCGTCTGCCTGATCATCACCCTGACCGGACCCTCGGATCCCGCCAACGTATTTGAGCACGGTCTTGCACGAGGATACGAAACCGCGCTCGGCTGCACCGTGTGGGCTTTGGTCGGCCTGCTGCTCTGGCCAGTGACGAATCAGAAGGCGCTCCTCGATACGGCTCGCCAGCTCGCCACGGTGCTGGAACAGGCCTATGGGATGTGCCGCGACCTCATGCTTGGTGGCACCGACGAGAGTGAATATCTCGGCACGCGCGGGAAGCTCGTGCAACTGCTGAGCCAGCTCCACGCCGATCTTGGCGCTGCCGGAGCCGAGAGCCCCGAAGTGCGTGAAGCGCGCGCGCTGTGGCTGCACCTCGAGCGTGAATCTAAGGAACTCATGGGCGACCTGGATCGTTGGTTCCTCGGTTGTCGGGATTTGCGCCAGATTGATATCCAGACGATCGTGCCGGGACTCGCGCAGTTCCTTGCGGGGACGGATGATGCGTCGGCGGCGCATGCAGGTGCGTTACAGATCGATGCGAACCAGCTGGGTCGACTCTCGAGCTTCGATCGAGCGGCGGTGACGACGGTCGTTGGCCGGATCGAAACCGCGTTGGCGCGGCTGAGGTCGCTGCGGGACGTGAATCGGGCGCTGACGGACGATGAGGCGGCACTGCCGCGCCTGCCACCAGTACGCGCAACACAGCGCGCGTTGCTGCTCCCCGTCCCCGATCCGGACCGACTGCGAGCAGCCCTGTTTGTCCTGGCGAACGTCTGGCTGGGTTTCCTGTTGTGGATCTTTTACGACCCGCCAGGCCACGCGACGTTGTACATGATGGCGCCTACCATCGGATTCGCCGCGGCGCTGGCGCCGCACATGACGATCGCGCGGGGTGTCCTGATGCCGTTCGTCCTGTATCTGCCCGTAGCCGCGGCATGCTATCTGCTCGTCATGCCGCAGCTTTCGGGCTATGGCGAACTCGCTGTGCTGATATTCGCGTACGTGTTCTGGGTGCAGTATTCGGTCACCCAGCCGCTTGCCAATCTTGCCGCGATCATGGGCTTCGTGACGCTCATGAGCATCAGCAATGAGCAGACCTACAGCTTCGTCAGCGTCACCTCGAGTTATCTGTACATGCTCATCTCAGTGCTCATCGTGGTGGTCTGCTCGTACCTGCTGATGTCGCCGCGACCGGAGAAGATGGCCGTGCGCCTGGTCCGGCGCTACCTGCGCAGTGCGGCGTTTGTCGTATCCCGGGTGGCCACCCCCGATGGGCCCCAACGCACCATGCTCGGACGCTACCTGGCGTGCTTTCATGTGCAGCAACTGGAGATTCTGCCGGCCAAGCTGGCCGCCTGGGGCGGGCAGATCGATCACGCGGCGTTCTCGGCGAACACCAAGGAAGACGTCGATCGTCTGGTGACCAACCTGCAGGGATTCACGTATCGTCTTGTGAGTCTCATCGACGCACGCTCCGAAGCGGTGGCGGCCGGACTGACGGATGTATTCAGCGGGGACGCAGCCCCGTGGCGCGAAGATGGTGCACAATTACTCGAAGTCTTGTCGAGGCGGCTGAGTGCGGATTCGATCAGCAATCTCGAAGGACGCGTGCAAGCGGGGCTGACAGCGTTGGAAATGGGCTTGAGCGAAGTCATGGCGAAGTGCAGCGACCCGACCGCAGTGGAGACCGTGTATCACCTGCTGGGTGCCTGCCGAGGGGTGTCAGCCGGTTTGACCGGATACGTACGCGCCGCCGACGGCGTGGATTGGGCGTGCTGGCAGGAGGAGCGGTTTTAGCGTGTTTGGGATCCCCAGCGAATTCACCCTTGGCGGCGTATTCCTGCCGCCGGTGCTGCCACTGGGTCTGCTGGCGTTGGCAATGTCCCTGGTGACGGCCCGCTGGCTCGATCGGGTGCGGCTGTCGCGCTACTTCTTCTACCCACCCCTGGTGTTTCTGTCCTTGATCGTGATCTACATGCGTCTGCTTTCGTATGTGGGCCTGTTTGGAGCGTTCCATGTCTGAATGGTTGGCGCGTTGGCGCGGTTATCTGCTCACGGGCGGCGTCATGCTGCTCGCGGTTGCCGCGGTGATGTCGATGTACTGGGACTACGTCACCAATCCGTGGACCCGCGATGGCCAGGTGCAGGCCCAGGTCATCCAGATCACGCCCCGGGTGTCGGGGCCAATCGTCGAATTGTCGGTGGTGGACAATCAGTTGGTGAAAGCGGGTGCGTTGCTCTGGCGGATCGATCCGCGCACCTTCCAGGCCGCGGTCAATCAGGCGAAGGCGCAACTCGGTGCGGCTGAGGTCGCCCTGGACGAGGCCCGCGACGAAGCGCAGCGGGTGCGTCGGATTCGTGCCAAGAACCCGGGCGCCGTTTCTGAGGAAGAATTGACGGCAAGGATCAACGCCACCCGCAGTGCGGAGGCGAACATCGACCTGGTGCAGGCCCAGCTCGAGGATGCGCAGTTGGATCTGGAGTTCAGCGAGGTCAAGGCGCCGCTCGATGGCTACGTGACCAACCTGAAGCTCCGCCTCGGCAGTCAGGCGGTAGCGAATACCCCGGCTCTGGCGTTGGTGGACGTCAACAGTTTCTGGGTGAACGGTTTTTTCCGCGAGAACTACATTGCGGACATCCGTCCGGGTGATCGCGCCGTGGTGACGTTGATGACCTACCCGGACCAACCCCTGGAGGGCCGCGTCGACAGCCTGGGTTGGGGGATCGCGCAGCAGGACGGCAGCACCAGCGAGGACCTGCTCCCGGCCATCAGCCCGACCTTCGAGTGGATCCGGCTGGCTCAGCGGGTCCCCGTGCGGATTCATCTCGACAATGTCCCGGACGGGATCAACCTGCGGGTCGGCACGACCGCCTCGGTGCTGGTTCTGCCCGGGACCGCCGGTTCGGCGGACGCAAGAGACCCCGGGCCGGCGCCGAGACTGTTGAATTGAACTCCAGCGCTCGGACCGGGGTCCGAGTACGGGTCTGGCTACGGAATTGGGCCGGCGGGCTCGCGGCGCTCAGTGCGGTTGCCTGCACCACCCTGGGACCGGACTACGACCAATCGCCCACCGCGGACGTCGAACACGACTGGCTCGAAGCCCAGGCTGGCGTTGAGACTACTGTGCCGACAGATCCCCGATGGTGGCAGGAAGCCTTCCGCGACCCGGAACTGAATGCGCTGGTCGAAGCTGCGCTCGCGCAGAATCTGACCTTGCGCTCCGCGGGACTGCGGGTACTGCAGGCGCGTCAGCAGCTGACCATCGCGATTGGCCAGCGCTATCCCGTGCAGACGCTCGATGGTTCCGTCGGTGCGCAGCGCCGTGCGGACAACGAACTGGCGCCCGGTGAAGAGCAGCATTTCCTGAGCGACCAGGCAGGCTTTGATGTGTCGTGGGAGGCGGATGTGTGGGGGCGTTTCCGGCGGCTGGCGGAGTCGGCGTCGGCGCAGCTCGATGCCAGCGTCGCCAGCTATGACGGAGTGTTGCTGTCGCTGCTCGCGGACGTAACCCAAAACTACCTGCAGATTCGAACGATCGAGTCGCGCATCCGCTACTCGCGTGCAAATGTGGCGACCCAGCAGGGCAGCCTGCAGATTGCGCTCGACCGGTTCGAAGGGGGGCTGACCACCGAACTCGATCCGGACCAGGCCAGGTCGTTGTTGTACAACACCCGGGCGGACCTGGGTTCGCTGGAAATCACCCTGGCGCAGCTGAAGAACGTGCTGTCGTTTCTGCTGGGCCAGAGTCCGCGCGACGTCAGCGATCTGCTGGGCGCGCCAGGTGCCGTGCCCGCACCGCCGCCGGAGATTGCCCTGGGCATGCCCCAGGATCTGCTGCGCCGACGCCCCGACATCCGCGAGGCCGAGCGTCTGCTGGCCGCCCAGAGCGCCCAGATCGGCTTTGCGATCGCGGATTTGTACCCGGCGTTTACTCTCGGCGGTTCCGTACAGCTCGCAAGCACCGACGGGGATGGTAACGATCTGGAGGATGCCTTCGGCAGCGACGGACTCAGCTGGGACGCCTCGGCGGGGTTTTCCTGGAACGTCTGGAACTACGGCCGCATCAAGGGGAACATCCGTCTGCAGGACGCGCGTTTTCAGCAGCTCGCGGTCGATTACCAGAACTCGGTGCTGAACGCCCAGGCCGAGGTCGAAAACGCGATCGTCGCCTATCTCATCTCCCAGCAACAGGTGCGCTGGTACGGACTCGCCGAGCAGGCGGCCCGCAATGCCGTGAACATTGCCCAGGTCCAGTACCGCGATGGGCTCGTGGATTTCAACACGGTGATCACCAACCTTCAGGTGTTGCGCCAGCAGCAGGATCTGTTGGCTTCGACTCAGGGAGCCGTAGCGAACAACCTGGTCGACGTCTACCTGGCGCTGGGTGGCGGCTGGGAAATCCGCGGCAGCGATCGCGCTCAAGACCTGATCCCGGAGGAGACCCGGGAGGAAATGAAGGCGCGGACGCGGTATTGGGAGGGGGAGCTGAACTAGGGAGGGGTCAGAGCCCTTTTCCATCCCTTTTTTGACTGGATAGACGGTAGGCCGTGACCGGCGACCTTCCGCGCAAGCAAGGGAAGTGACGGGTAGTCTGTCCGCCTATACGCGCGTCTTCCAATTGCTCGGATCGCGACTCGCATGCATGACTGCAAAGACGTTAATGGTGTCGACGTCTGACGTGAAGAAAATACAGAACGGAAAGCGACGGAGCGCGCAACGGCGAATACTCCGGTAGATGATTGGATACGAGTCTGTGAATTCAGTGATTCGTTCGAATGACGACTCGACTTCTTGGAGGAACTCGTGGCCAAGTCCGGGCACCTTGCCTTCATACCACTTTGCAGCATCCTCGAGATCTATCCGAGCTTCTCGCTGAAGAGTTACGGTTACAAACGAACACGAATTTCAGCAATTGCCTCCTGAGCGCGAATGCCGTCTGATCCCTCGGCCGAGAATCTGTCAAAACGCTTATCTAGTTCGAGCCGCTGCTGTTCTGTCAGCGGAATTTTGTCCGCTTCGATCGCGATGCTATCCCAGATCGCTTCCACGAACTCGATTCGGTCCTTGACGCTAAGTTGTTGAATTCCAGACATAACTAAGGCGTTTCGGGCAGCTGTTGAACATGGACTGTACGACCGGTTGAATAGTTGGTCAATGGATGATGTCTCACGTGTGTGTAACGCTGCGAATGTTGCCCAAGGCCCAGCGTGTGGCAGAACAGGCCCAGGAACCGCTAACCGCCCCGTACACGTTTGATGTTGCTGCGTTGGGACTGGACGGTGCAAAGCGCCCCACGCATGAAAGGCTACGGCTAGAGAAAAGGGCTCTGACCCCCCTACCCCCTACCCGGTGGCCTGCAACTCGAACTCGCCTTCTCGATGAAGGCGGCGAAAGTGACGCGGCGTGATACCCGCAATGCGGTGGAAGAAGCGCGTGAAGTGGGACGCATCCTCGTAACCGAGCGTGCTGGCCACGTCGATCACCCGCGCGTTCGACTCACGGAGCATTTCCGCGGCTACGTCGTAGCGTACGTGTTGCAGGATCTCCGTGTAGGACGTGCCCGCCTCGCTGAGCCTCCGTTGCAGGGATCGTGCGCTGGTGCCCAGCATCTCGGCAATGCCGGCGACCCCAGGACATTCATCGATCGCCAAGGGCGCCAGGAGTTGCTTCAATCGACCGACGAAGTCGGTAGGCAATGGGTCGCCCTGATCGCCCTTCGTGATAATGGGCGATCGGCAACGCGCGGCGAGCGCTGCGCGAGGCAGCCGAACCATGTCGTAGCCACGCCGGCAGATGACGCGGGTTCCTTCGAGGGATCCGTCCGTGGGAAGTTCCGATTCCCGGGCATTCACCACCATGATCTCGGGTCGCCAATCGGCGCCGAGGTATTCCCTGATCAACAACACGGCTGACGCCGCCCGCGCGAGTGACCGCTGACCCGCACCGGGAAAATCGTCTCCGCCGTTCGAGTGGATCACGTACCCGTAGTCACCTTGCGTACGAATTGAAACCTGGTGGGTCGTGCAGTGGCGGTGGCCGAAACGGGAGGCGAACCTGAGTGCTTCGAACAGCGAGGGAGCGCTCGCGATGCCGTGCGTGAATTCTCGGCTGAAGGCGGACAGTAAACTGCTGACGCCCACTTGCCAACCGAAGTCCGATGCGCCGGTTTCGCGGACCAGTTCATCGTACAAGGCATGCCAGGAGGCCGATGGGACAACCGCAGCGGAATCTTCGCCAAGATTGGCGGGGAGATGGGCGCGCCGCAACAGCGCAGGGACTTCTACGCCGGATTCCGTGGCATGACGGACGATTGGCATAAGCACCCCAGCCTTCACGACCGGTAGATCGAGCCTCCTGCTCGCGCGTTCCATGCTGGTCTTCCCCAGAATCCGTTCAACGACCCTACCTGGACGCATCCTCAGTCCAGGGGCACAAATTACAATCCCTTTCACGCCAGGTCCATATGCGTGTTTGTTCGTAAATCACTACGTATTTGTTGTTAGATCGGGTGGCCCGCCAAGCCGATGGCGCCGGGATGACTAATCCTCCGCGTGCTGGCGGCGGTAGGCGCGCGGCGCAACGCCGGTCCAATGCCGGAAGGCGCGACTGAAGCTGCTGGGATCACGATACCCCAGCGACCGGCTGATCTCGCAGACACGCAGGTTGGGATCGCGGAGCAGCTCGCACGCGCGCTGCGATTCGGCACGCGTCAGCAGTTGACTGAAGCTGGCACCCGCCAGGTCGAGCTGGCGCTGCAGGGTTCGCGGACTCATCCGTAGTGCCCGGGCGGCCATCGGCAGCGTGGGACGTTCGCGTGGCATGGCCGACCCGATGTAACGCGCGGTCGCGTCGATGACGGTTCGCGTTGAGGAATTCCTACTCACTGCCACGGTCGCACCCTCTTGATGGATCCCTCTTTAGACTGCGACTGTATCTCGGGTGGGAGCAGCATTCTGGCCGTTACGCGCCAAGTGGTTCGTCGATGAGCGTGGCGCGAAAAGGCCAGATTGACCCACCCGCAGTTGGTTAGACTGGGCGTACTGGGAAATCGTCGGCAATGGAGGATGAATCGTGCGACTTGAAATGATCATTGGAGTGATTGTCTGCAGCGTCACCACGGGAGCGCTGGCCGATTCCGCGGGCGAGCCAGGTCGGAGCTCGAACACACCGAATCCACTGAAGAACGTCTACTTCGGTGAGCAGCATCTCCACACGTCGGCTTCACCGGATGCGTTCGCAGTCGGTACACGCGGAACCTGGGACGATGCGTACAACTATGCGCAGGGCAAAGAGATCAAACTGTCCACCACCGGCCAGATGATCAAGAAGAAAACGCCCTACGATTTCGTCGGCATTACCGACCATTCCGAGTACTTCGGCGTCATGCCGTCCCTCATCGACCCGAAGAACCCGCTGTCCAAGTCGGCTTTCGCCAAGAAGCTTCAGGACAAGAACGCGAAGATGACCGATCCTACGTCTGCGATCAGCATCATCCTCCGCTCGATCCTGACCAGTATTCCGATGGAGGAGTACGTCAAACCCGAGATGCTCCAGAGCAACTGGGCGGATTTCGTCAAGACCGCGAACAAGTACAACGATCCGGGCAATTTCACCGCCTTCATCGCGTACGAGTGGACGTCCATCCCCAACGGCCGGAATATGCACAGAAACGTCTACTTCCGGGATGACACCGGCCCGATAGCGCCGTTCTCGGCATTTGATTCCTATTACCCGGCGGACCTGTGGACTTACCAGGAGATACAGCGCAACGAGGGCCATGAAAACCTCGCGATCCCGCACAACGGCAATGTCTCCGACGGCTGGATGTTCTCGCCGAACGAATTCCTCGGTGGGCCCATGGACGCGCGGTACGCCCGACGACAGGCGCTCAACGAGCCGGTATTTGAAATGCTTCAAACCAAGGGCACTTCGGATACCCACCCGGCGCTATCGCCTAATGACGAATTCGCCGATTTCGAACTGTTCAACAACATGATCAATGTAGGTCAGCCGAGCCAGATCTGGGGCGGTTTCTTCCGTCAGGGGTTGGCCCAGGGAATGATCCTCGAGGAGAAGCTGGGCAGCAATCCGTACAAGATGGGTCTGGTCGGCGGCGCAGACAGCCATAGCGCCTATTCGAACAACGAGGAGTTCGGCTTTCACGGTTCCCATGGGGCGACGGACGACACGCCGCAGAAGCGCCTGAACCCTGGCATGAGTCCGTCCGGCGAGCCGGCTGCCATCGTCAGTACCGCCGGTCTCACGGCGATATGGGCCGAGGAAAACACCCGCGCCTCCCTGTTCGACGCGATGAAAGCCAAGGAAACCTATGGCACGTCCGGCACCTTCATCCGGTTACGTTTTTTCGGCAGTTGGGGCTATTCGAGCAATCTCACGGCCGATAAGGATTTCGTCAAGAAAGCCTATGCCGGGGGCGTAACGATGGGCCAGGATCTGCCCAAGAAGCCGAGCAGTGCCAAAGCACCGACGTTCGCCGTCTGGGCGCTGAAAGACCCCGAGAGCGGCAATCTCGACCGCATCCAGATCATCAAGTCCTTCGTCAACCGGTGGGGGCGGCCGGATGAGAAAATCTATGACGTTGCGTTGGCGGACGGCCGCAAGGTCGGCGCGGGCGGCAGCGTGAAGCCAGTGGGCAACAGCGTGGACGTCAAAAAGGCCACCTACACCAACAGCATCGGCGACAACGAGCTGAGCGTCGTCTGGACCGACCCGGACTTCGATCCCAAACAGCGGGCTGCCTATTACGTGCGGGTGCTGGAGATTCCGACGCCGCGATGGACCACCTACGATTCGGCTCGCAACAATCTGCCCATGTCGACGCTGGTGCCGGCGACGATTCAGGAACGTGCCTGGTCTTCGCCGATCTGGTACACGCCATAGCGGAGTAACCAGGAGTAGCCCTATGAAATCGATTTCACCTGCGTGGGCTGTGAGCCGGATCGCGCTGATTGTGGCGGTTCTGCTGGCCAGTACCACGTCGAATGCCGCGGAGGAGCCGTGGAAGTTCGGTGCGGAGGTTTACCTCTGGGGCGCCAACATCGACATTGAGTCGTCCACCGGGTCGGACTCCGAGATACGCTTTACGGACATCGTCAGCGACCTGGAGTTTGCCGGTATGGTCAGACTCGCCACGCAGCGAGGCAAATGGCGAATTGGCGCGGACCTCATCTACCTCGACATAGACGACGACATCGAGGCGACCATCGGACCGGGCATAGAGCTCAACGACCTGGCGCTCGAAGCCTGGGTGGTGACACCGATGGTGGGCTACCAGCTTCTGAAATCTGAGCGTGCGACGCTGCACGCGCTGGTTGGAGCCCGATATCTATGGATCGAAGTTAGCGAAAAATTCGATTTCGGTCCGCCGTTGCCCGACGACACCATCAAGGCGTCGGAATCGGATGGCAGCTGGGATGGGTCGTTGGCGTGCGCGGCGAGTGGCAGTTCTCCGAGAAGTGGTACGGCGCCTATCAGTTCGACGCGGGAACCGGCGATTCGGATCTCACCTGGCAGGGCATCGCCACGCTCAACTACCGATTCAATCGCTTTGATGCTTCGTTCGGCTACCGCTATCTCGACTGGCAGGACACTGAAAACGACGCGCTCAGTGATCTGAACATGAGCGGTTTCATGGCCGGTCTGAAGTTCTTTTTCTGATCGGTGCGCCGGGCGCAATCAATCTGGAGGATGAATAGGGTGGATAGGAAAAGTATGAATAGGAACATTTGCATCATTGTCTGTTCGGCCCTGTTTGCGACCGGTGCCTGGGCCGCGGACTCCGCCGGCGAACCGGGCCGCAGCTCTGGCAAACCGAACCCGCTGAACAACGTTTATTTCGGTGAGCAGCATCTGCACACGGCGGATTCGCCGGATGCCTTTGCCATGGGCACCCGGAATACCCAGGACGACGCGTACAACTTCTGCAAAGGCAAGGCCATCAAGAAGTCGACCGGCGGCGGGTACATGGTGCAGAAGAAAACGCCCTACGATTGGTGCGCGGTCACCGATCATGCTCTGCTGATGGGACTGCTACCGAAGACGCTGGATAAGAGCAGCCCGCTCTACAAGACTAAGGTTGGGGAACTGATTCGCGCCGGCACGCCCAAGGACCTGGACGCGGCCTTCACGATCATGATGGGTGCGATTCAGAAAGGTCACCCGCCCGCGGGATTCGATGACATGGACCTGCAGCGAACGGCCTGGGCGAACAAGAAGAAGAACACCAACAAGCACAACGACCCCGGCAAGTTCACCACCCTGATCGCCTTCGAATGGACCTCGATCCCCTACGGCCAGAACCTGCATCGCAACGTCTTTTTTCGCGATGACGTGGGGCCCGATATGGTCTACTCGACGCTGGACTCGGACCGCGCCGAGGATCTCTGGACCTACCTCGACGTGCAGCGGGACGCCGGTCATGAGCTGTTCGCGATTCCGCACAATTCAAACGTCAGCAACGGTCTCATGTTTCCGACTGTAGACTCGTACGGGCAACCGATTAACGAAGCCTGGATGAAACGGCGTGCGACACACGAAGTCGCTGTGGAAATCCTCCAGACCAAGGGGCAATCGGACGCGCATCCGGCGTTGTCTCCGAACGATGAGTTCGCCGACTTCGAGACAGGTTTCAAGCACATGCTCGGGACTGGGGGCGTGGTCAGCAAGGTAGACAACAGTTTCTTGCGCAACGCGCTGATCGACGGCGTCGGGTGCAGGAATCCCAGGGTGTGAACCCGCACAAGTTCGGCATCGTCGCGGGCGCGGATGCGCACACGGCCTTCTCGGACAACGAAGAGTTCAATTACACCGGCGTTCACGGTGTCAACGACGCGACGGCTAAGACGCGGCTATCGGGTGCCGGTCAGACCGCCGGGGAAGCAGCCATCGTGTTCGGCACGCCAGGCGCTACCGGTGTATGGGCGCCTGAGAATGAACGGACCGCGATCTTCGATGCGATCCGGAACAAGGAGACGTTCGGTACCTCTGGCCCACTGATCAAGGTCCGGTTCTTCGGGGGTTGGGGCTACGACAAAAACCTGAACAAGGATAAGGACTTCGTGAAGAAGGCCTACGCAGGTGGCGTTCCCATGGGCGGCGATCTCCCCGCAAAGCCTTCCAAAGCCAAAGCGCCAACGTTTGCGGTCTGGGCGCTGAAGGACCCGAACAGTGGCAACCTCGACCGCATCCAGATCATCAAGGGCTGGTATCACAACGGCTATCCCTGGGAACAGATATACGATGTGGCGTGGTCCGACGGACGCGAGCCGGCGGGACCCAAGGGAGAGGTCGTCAAGATAGTGTCCACTGACGGCGTTAACATATCGACCAATTACCACACGGTTCCGTCCGGCCAGTTGCCGCCGGTCGGCAACACGGTCGATGTGAAGAACGCGACCTACACGAACACCATCGGCGACAACGAACTGAGCGCGGTCTGGACCGACCCGGACTTCGATCCGTCCCAGCACGCGGTGTACTACGTGCGGGTGCTCGAAATACCAACGCCGCGCTGGTCGACCTATGACGCGAAGGCGTTGGGGGTCCCGCCGCCTGCCGTGGTCCCGACGACGATACAGGAACGCGCCTGGGCATCACCGATCTGGTACACACCGGACCCGAGCCTGGTCAAGAAAGCGATGTCCTATCCGGGTCTGCGGAATTACCTGCCGGAGTAGGTCGGTGAAACCGCTCGGCTAGGGAAAGAGAGGGAATTGACGGGTTGAGCCCACCGGGTCCAGACTATCATCGACGCGGTACGTCGCCTATCTGGGATGGGCTACAATTTGAAAACAGGGAGTACGCAAGTGGCAAAACAAACGGATTTGAACATTAAGGATATTGCTGGCGACAAGTACATCTTATGGGGAGCAAGTTGGTCGCTCTATACGGCGAAAGTGCGCCCGTACTTGATCAAGAAGGGGATCGACTATGTTGAGATTGGTCCGTCGCATCCGCACTTTAACGAACACATCCTGCCTACGGTTGGTCATTTTACGGTCCCCGTTTTAGAAACTCCGGATGGAGAGGTCATCGCTGACTCAACTGAGATTATGGAATTCCTGGAACCCAGGTTCCCAGACCCCCCAATGCTGCCTGAAGACAAATCGCTCGCCGCTCTGGCCTATTTGATCCACAGTTTCGGGTCAGAGGGTTTGACGAAATCCTCCATGTATCTTCGTTGGAACACATCGTTCGCCAACCGCTTGTTTGCACGCAACGAGTTCGAAAGGACCTTAGGGTCGCCAGAACAAGCTGATGGCTTCGCGGTAGCTATGCGTAACTATCTGCCGATCCTGGGTATCGGTCTTGATCACGGTGTCGACGTGGCCATTGAATCTTCAATTGAGCAGCTCTACGACGTGCTGAATGCGCATTTCTTGAAGTATCCGTACGTACTGGGCGGTGTGCCGTCATTGCCAGACTATGCATTGATGGGACCTCTCTATGCTCATCATAGCCGCGATATATCGTCTGGAAACGCGTTGAAGGTGCGCGCGCCTGGTGTATATCGCTGGATCGAAACGATGTCGCGACCACCGATTGTTGACGCGGAAGTTTGGCAAGTCCCGCAGGAGTATTTCTCGGTTGACGACCTGCCCGACACGTTGATCGCCTTCCTGAAACTGATAGGCGAAAACCACGTCCCAGAGATTACGGGAACCATTGATCTTTATCATCAATGGCTCGATTCGGAAGAGCGGCCTGCCGGGGCGATTGTTGATGTGGAGGGGCAGAAGAGATGCCACCAGGTATTGGGCCAGATCGAACATGTCCAGCTCGGTGAAGCCATCAATCGCATCGCGCTTCTGGATGTCGTAAGCCATCATCTGCGTTTTCAGGCATTGACGGATCGGATGGACGATTCGGAGAAAGAAACCCTGAATAGAATATTGCTGGAAGTTGGCGCAGAAGGTTTCGCTGACGTTCGCCTGAAACGAAACATCGAACGACATGACTACGCCTATGTGCTTGTTTAGTGCACTCACCTGCTTGCGGTCCACCAAACTGGGAGACGTGCATCTGAAGACAATGCTGCTGTCCATCGGAGGTGTCTTGTTATTTTCATCCGCGCACGCCGCCGATGAATACTATGCCCCTCCGGTCAGACATCCGGTTCAGGTCTATTTTGGCGATCCTCACCTGCATACTTCGCTATCCATGGACGCCGGTGCCTGGGGAAACAGATTGGGATTGGAGCCGGCTTATCGTTTTGCCCGCGGTGCTGAGGTTACTTCGTCCTCGGGGCTCCAGGCCAAATTGAGCAGACCGCTGGATTGGGTGGTGATAGCTGACCATTCCGACGGTTACGGTTTCTTTCCACGGCTCCTTGCCCAGGACCCTTACATCATGGAGCAGCCAGAGGGGAAGCGCTGGTTCGAGCTGTCCACTAAAGGAGGAAATAAGGGGCAGAGGGAAGCGGCTGACGAGATGATCAAGATGTTTGGTCAGGGAAAATTTCCCTATAAGGTCAATTCTCCGGAAATGCTGACTCCTGTTTGGGAGGATGTGATTGAGGCGGCGGAAAAGTACAACGATCCCGGCGAGTTCACCGCTTTCATTGCCTATGAATGGACGAGTTTTGTTGAAGGCAACAACTTACATCGGGTGGTCATTTTTCGAGACGGCGCCGATAAAACTATTCAGACCATCCCGTACACCATGACGGACAGCGCCGATCCGGAAGATTTGTGGAAAGTTCTGGAGGCCTATGAGCAAAAAACCGGTGGCAAGGTGCTGGCGAGTCCGCACAATGGCAACCTCAGTAATGGTGAGATGTTTGCTGAAGTTACCCTCAAGACCAGGAAACCGCTCGATGAAGCCTATGTGACTACCCGCAAGCGCTGGGAGCCGATTTATGAAGCAACCCAGATCAAAGGGGATGGCGAAGCCCATCCGTTCTTGTCTCCCGACGATGAATTTGCAGACTATGAAACCTGGGATCTCGGTAATCTCGATTCCAGCTTCGCGAAAACCAATGACATGCTGGACAATGAGTACGCTCGCTCGGCCTTAAAGCTTGGTTTGAACTATCAGGAGAAATTCGGTGTCAATCCATTCCAGTTTGGTTTGACAGGCGCTGGCGATTCGCACACTTCGTTTTCAGCGATGGAAGAAGCAGCTTCTTTGGCAAACATACGGGTTCAGAGCCCAGTGCCGATCGTTGGAAAACTCCCTTCAGGGTATCACCGGTCGGCAGGATCGAGGGTTGGCAGGAAGTGGCATCGGGCTATACCGGTATCTGGGCTACTGAAAATACCCGCGCCGCCCTGTGGGATGCCATGCAACGCAGAGAGACTTACGCCACCACGGGCCCTCGTATGACTGTCCGGGTATTTGGTGGCTGGGATTTCGAACCCGGTGATGACAAACGCTCGGACTATGTCGAGTTAGGTTATGAGAAAGGCGTACCCATGGGTGGCGAATTGCATCTTGCTGAACGGGATGGTGCCAAAAGGGACAAGAGCCCCAGCTTTATCGTCGCCGCGTTGAGCGACCCCATGGGCGCAAATCTGGACCGGGTGCAGATGGTAAAAGGTTGGCGGGACCGCGCGGGCAACCTGCACGAAAAGGTATATGACATTGCCTGGTCGGACGACCGCAAGCCAGACTCGAGGACCGGCAAACTTCCTCCGGTAGGCAATACCGTGAAGGTAGCGGAAGCGACCTGGACCAACACGATTGGTGATCAACAGCTGACAACCGTTTGGCAGGATCCGCACTTCAGTAGCGCTGACCAGGCATTTTACTATGTGCGCGTGTTAGAGATTCCCACGCCGCGCTGGACGGCCTATGACGCCAAACGCTTCAACATCACCATGGGCCAAGAAGTACCGATGACAACCCAGGAGCGCGTTTATACCTCGCCGATCTGGTATATCCCCTAAAGCTGTATTTTCTACCTGAGTCAAAATTGCTCGCGAGTAAGTTTGACTCAGGAAAGGCAGCAAGGACTTCGTTTCGCGGGAAGGTATTCGGGTAGCGCCGGCGCTACTGAAGGACCTTGTTTAGCGGAGTCCCCGCTCGGCCGGCGCGGTCAGGACGCAACCTGTTCCAACACTTTGGGATGGCTGTGGGCGATTTTCAGGAGTGTTTTTGCTGCCCCTCGAGGTGAGCGTCTCCCCTGCTCCCAATCTTGAACCGAATCAATCGAGACATTGAGGAGCTTCGCAAACTCACGTTGCGTAAGGTTGACCGATCGCCGCGCAGAGATGGCCAATAACTGCTCGGGAGAGTACGTGCGCGCTTTCTTCCGGCCTTTCATTTCTTGGACGGCTTTGAGCAGTTCTGCACCTTCGTTGCTCGGCTGTTTTTTGCTGCTCACGTTCGATTGCCGTAGTTTTAGCAATCCTTGTACGAGCTGCTAACAAGATTGCCATTGGCAGTCGACGAATGATGTACCAAGACATTCAGTGCCTGTGTACGACTTTGACACCATCTCATTCCGAACCGACGAGGTCGGTTGAGATGCAGGCTGACTGGCTGCGAAGCAGTACAAAGAAGGGGGCGCTGTCGCCTGCTTTTGACATTGGCCGTGGGCGGTGACGGAGAGTGACGCCGGTCTCGTAGTTACCCGCCCGACCAGATCGGCTAAAATACAGTCCAACCAGCGGCGTCGAGTCGTTCGGAGATCCTGGGGGAAGCGCTAAGGTGCCTCCCCCTTTCTATTGCTAGCCGATTCAAGGAATGATCAGCGGATGATAGACGGCGTACGACAATTGGCAAAAGAACCCCTCGTCCAGTTCCTGCTCATCGGGGCGTGCATCTACGGCGCCTATGCCTGGTTTGGCGCGCCGGACGAGAACGTCACGGACAACACCATCACCGTCGATGCAGCGCGCATAGAATCGTTCATCGGCCAATGGCAACACGTTGGAATCGCCCGCCCACGCGAGCCGAGCTCGATGGTGTGATCAACGCGTTCGTGCGCGAGGACATTCTGTACCGGGCAGCGCTCGAGATGGGGTTGGATCAGGACGACCCGATCACCCGGCGGCGCATGGCCCAGAAGCTGGAATTCCTGACCAACGACATCGCGCTGTTCAAGGAGCCGGCGCCGGGCGAGCTCGAGCAGTATTTCGAGGACAACCAAGCGAACTACCGTGACCCTGACCTGATCACCTTCAGCCAGGTGTTCTTCGACCCCGATGAGCGTGAAGAGGCTACGCTGGACGATGCGGCTGAAATGCTGGCGCAACTCGAGGCGGCCGGCGAGCCGGACCCGGCAACACTCGGCGCCGGCGATCGTTTCATGCTGCAGAATTACTTCTCGGAGGCTTCCGAACTGGAGGTCCGGCGACAGATGGGCACCGGTTTCGCGGATGCCGTCATGCAACTCGAGCCAGGACGGTGGCACGGCCCGGTGCTGTCGGGCTACGGTGTCCACCTGGTCTACGTTTACCGGCTTGCCGAGGCGCCGCCACCGGTGTTCGCAGACGTCCAGCCGCAAGTGCTCGAAAACTGGCAGACCGAGCAGCAGGAAGAGTTCAACGAGACGTTTTTCGAAAGCCTCAAGAGCCGTTACGAGATCGTGATCGCAGAGCCACCGGCCGGGGCGGTGCTCGAGGTCTCGTCGGACTCCGGCACGCAGGCATCCGAGACAAATCCCGCCTCATGAAAGCCAGGCTGACGGTTGGGTTGCTATTCGGCCTGCTCGTGGCCGCCTCGAGCCTGTGCGCGGATGAGATCCGCCCGGCGCTGCTGGAAATCAACGAACGCGACGGCGGCTGGGTCGAGGTGACCTGGAAGGTACCGATGCGCGGTAATCAGGTCGAGGACCTCACCCCCGTGCTTCCCGAGTTTCTCGAACCGCTGGGCGCCGGTTCCGGCCGCCGGGTCCCCGGCGCCTGGCTCGAATACCGCACCTACCGCAGTGCCGGGCAAACCCTGACGGGCGCCACCCTGCGTATCGCCGGGCTCGCGGCGCTGCCGACGGATGTGCTGATACGTGTCTCGTTGCAGGACGGTACGGAACACTCCGCGATTCTGCGTTCCGGCAATGAATCCTTCACCATTCCGGAGCAGGCCACCCGGGGCGAACTGGCGGTTTCATACTGGCAGATCGGCACCATCCACATCCTGGAGGGGTTCGATCATCTGCTGTTCCTGCTGACGCTGTTGCTGATCGTTACCGGCCTCTGGCCGCTGTTGAAAACGGTCACCGCGTTTACCGTGGCGCACAGCCTGACCTTGGCGCTGGCTACGCTGGGCATCGTGCACATCCCGCCGGCGCCCACCGAGGCAGGGATTTCGCTCAGCATCGTGTTGCTGGCTGTTGAGGTCGTACGCAAGGCTGGCGGGGAGGTGACGCTCAGCGAGCGTTTCCCGTGGTTGGTCGCGTTCACCTTTGGGCTGGTGCACGGGCTGGGTTTTGCGGGAGCATTATCCGAAATTGGGGTCCCGCAGAACGAAGTGCCGTTGGCGCTATTGATGTTCAATGTCGGCGTGGAGACCGGCCAGGTGATGTTTGTGGTGGCGGTGTCGCTGCTGCTTGCCGGCCTGCACAAACTGCACACTCACACCGGTTACCTGGTGGCGCGGACGACCCCGTACGCCATCGGCGGTGTCGCTGCGTTCTGGACCCTGCAACGGGTCGGCTCTTTTCTGTAGCGGAGGCGTCGCTAAACGGAAGCTTCCGGTAGCAAACCGCTCTTGAATCGTTGTGATGGCGCGCAATGGCCAGAACAATGATGTTCGGTCGTTCAAGATGGATGCGTGGATACCCGGGAGAATCAGACGGAGTAAGAATTGCGCGTGAGATTCACGGTCGAACGTGCAGCTGGGACAACCGTTGGCGGGCCTACGCCGAGCGGCACGCGCGCCATCACCGCTAGAAACAGGACTATCGGATATCGGCCAATTCAAAATCGGATTTTGAATTGGCCGAGAAAAAGATCGCCTGACAAAACAGAATTTCTTACGGAGAAGCGAGTATGAATCGTAGACAACTCATGCAGGGCATCGGACTCGCGTCAATGACCGGCGCGCTGGGGGTCTCCGCCGCGGACGGACCGGAAGCTGATGACACGGTCGACTACCTGTTCGTGCAGAACGCGGAAGGGGTGACCCTGGCCGACGGCGTGCTGACGCTGAAGGATGTGAACATGGCGACGATCTTCTTTTCGGATCGCCCTGAGCGCATCGTTGGGCATACCCCGACGGATGAGTTCGTCGCCCAGTGGGGCCACGGCGGGGATGCCAGCTTCGCGGCTGACCCACCCAACGCGGCATTGTCGATTCTCAACGGACCTGAGCCCCAGGACGTTGTCGTCACGATCTCCAACCCACGCCTTCAGGGCGGCGATCTGCTTTACGATGTCGTCGTGCTGGAGGGCAACGCATCGGCGACTGGTGACGCGTCCTCACTGTTCATCGATGTGATCGGGCGACCCCTGACGCCGTTGTCAGTCGCCGGCGTGCGGCGCCGCACCCGTCGGCGCATGGGTGTGAGAATGGTGCGATAAGGACGAGCTGAGAAGCAAAGGATCGTCGCCTTTACAGTTGACGGCTATGCAGCTACTCCAATGAGGATTTCCAATGGAATCCCCAGCCCCCGATGTAGGCGTCGGATCATATCCAGGGAGAGGTTTCGCTTTCGGTTGAGTATGTCGGAAACGCGGTGCCGCGAACCGATGAATGGCTCCAGGTCTTTGCGGTCAAGCCCTTGTTGATCCATTCGAAATAAGATGGCTTCCACGGGGTCGGCGGCGCCAATCGGAAAGTAGTTTTGTTCATAGACATCGACTAGCGTTGCGAGCACGTCCAGTTCATCGCCTTGGTGTGTATCCGCTTTTGCAGAGATGAGCACCTCTATGCGACGCAATGTCTTCTCGTAGTCCGATTTGGTCTTGATGGGCCGAATATTCATCAGATTGTCTCCGCGTCAATTCCGTCATATACGGTGTGAGTGCCGATGAACTTGATGTAAACGATGCCAAAGTCATAGTTCACGTGTACGACAAGCCGATATTTGTTGCCGCCAATATTGAATATGACTCGATTGTCACGCACGAAACTTGCGTGTCTATATTGGCCCTTGATTGCTTGAGGTGTTCTCCATTCAGCGGCTTGCGTTTCCGCGAACCACGCCTTCAACGGTTGCTCTGCGTCCGGATGTTGTTCCCAGTAGTCTCGGAGCGTACGCCGGGCGATTACTCGCATCGGGTGATGATACTATGTTCCCATTATGGGAACAATGGACGATTGTCGATGCGGGCGGGCAGCGAGGTCTCGCGGTCAGCGGTACAACTGCTGAGCGAGCACTACCAGTTCCAACGAATCGTCGACTCTCTGGTACACCTCCCGAGGCGGGTTGAGCAGGACCTCCGAACCGACCATGACCGCCACGGCGGTCTCGAGATTTGCCTGGGCAGCGAGGACCAGGTCAGCGAACGTGCACCGGCTGACCTCCGGTAGATAGTCGCTCACGGGACGGACACTCAGTTCCACTCCACCCGCCCGCAGTAGTTCGCGGTAAACCGGTCCCAACACGGGTTGGCGAGCGGTCTGGGCGAGTTCGGCACTGACGATGTCGGCGCTGGCCACGATGTCGGTGACAGCGAGGGTATCGAATAGGGGTCGATTCATGCCGTCGGCCAGCTCCACGACGGTATGTACCGCGGGGGATTCGCCGCGTACGTCCGACAATCGAAGCACGATGCGTAGTGTGTACGCATCGACCTCCGCGGCTTCGGCCGCGTCGTCGGCCAGCACGACGATGCAGTCAAAGTCTTGCAGATCCAGGTTCTGATAGGCGGATCTATTGACAGGATTGCCGGTTCTGAACTCGAGGGACACGTTCTTCAGTGGCGCATCGAGGAACTGCGCGACGCGCTCGGCCGCGTCATCTTCAGGTACGACGGAAAGCAGCGTGATCTCGGCGCCACCCAGCGCATGCAGGTCGAGTTCGGCGAGTATGTCGTAGAGCTCTCCGTTCCAGCCGATCAGCATCACGCGGCGCGGCGTGTTGGCCGAGCGCCCACTGCCGGCCGCGCGCGCCTCAGTGTTATTGGTGGGGGCGGTGGGTGTTTCAGCAAGTCTTGCGCCGGGATGTCGAGCAATTACGATCAGCGAATCGTCGTCGTCCAGTTCGTACTCTGGTTCCAGGTTCAGTGCCGCGGCGATCCGCTGCGTGCCGTCGGCGGCCTCGTTCCAGGTGACCCCGATGGGCACAGCATCGGGCATCCTGGCCGCCATCTCGCGCATGGTCCGGCCCTGGGCTGCGGGGACGTTTTCAATATAGATGCCGTTGCCGGTCGGTTCGAACAGTTCCCGGTACACAGCCGACAGTCCCGGGTTGCGTATGCACTGAACGATGACTTTGCTGATCACCGTGCCCGATGCGACGATCTGAAATTGCCCGCGGCCCGCCATCGAAGCCAGCTCCAGATTGTGGGGGTCCTCGATCTCCGCGATCAGCGTGGGCCGCCGACCCTCCATGTCGACACTACCAGTGAGCAACATCATAGTCTTGATCGCTTCGCTGTCTCGCCCCGTGGCCTGACCGTCATGGGAGGGCGAAAACACGACCACGCTGGCCGCGCGATTCGCGGCAACGCGTATCAGCTCATCTGCGTTGCTGGGCGCTCCCGACCGTAGAATCACCTTGACCGGCAAACGGCTGACGCCCGCGCTGCGCAGAGACTCCTGCATGGCAATGACTTCGCGCGGCGCCAGGATTACCACCCTGGAGTGGGCGCGAAGTTTTGCAATTTGCCGCAGCACGGGAATCGTCTTGCCCGTCCAGGACAGCAACAAGATGTGATCGCGTTCCTTCACAGGGGTATCGCCCTTGCGCAGGGACTCGAGCCGCCGCCGGATGATTGTGCGGACCAGCGAAATCAGGATGGCAAACGAGGCCAGGCTCGAAAACGACAGCACCAACGCGTAAATGAGAATCGGCCATGTGGCTCCGTAGGTCTGGTGCAGACCCGGCAGATTGAGCACGAGTTTGGACGACCACCACAGCGCATCGAGGAAACCGGCATCAACGTCTCTCGGAATGCTTGCAACATTCGCGTTCTCAACGGCGAACAGACCGAAGAACACGGCGGTGGTGCCGATCAATATCACCACGCCAACGACGGTCAGAAACAGCGCGACCTGTCCGGCTATCTCGCGGGCAAACAGCTCATCCAGCGCGTAGCGCACGCGTTCCTTGAACTCTTTAAACATCACCAGGAGCGGCCGGGATGGGGGTCGTGTCAGTCGGTTCGAGCGAGTTGCTGTTCGATCTTTTCCAGCAACCGCGCAAAATTGATCGGTTTGGTGTCGTAGTCGTCGCACCCTGCCTCTATCGCCTTGGCTTCGTCCCCTTCCATGGCATGCGCCGTCAGCGCGATGATACGCAGCGAGGCCGTCGCCGGGCTCTTGCGCAGCTCACGAGTCACTTCCCAGCCGTCCATGATCGGCAGGCTCAGGTCCATCAGCACGACGTCGGGATTGCAACTCCTGGCCGCCTCCAGCGCGGCTGGACCGTCGATTGCCAACTCGACGTCGTAGCCTTTTTTCCGAAGGCGGCGCGACAACATGTCGCGGTTCATCTCATTGTCTTCGACGAGAAGGACTGTGGTCATGTCGTATTGTCCGTTTGCGTGTCGTGATTATAGAACAGGTCATGGATTACTGACGCTACTTGCTCCAGGGATTGGGCTCCTTTACCGACGATTTCCACGACCCGGCCGTTCAACACGTCTCGTTCTTCGTCGGTAAGGTCCTTGGCCGTAACCACGACCACGGGAATACTCAGCCAGTCGGGGTGCGTGCGCATCTCGAGCAAGAAATCGAAACCGTCCATGACGGGCATCATCAGGTCCAGCAGGATCAGACCGGGGTTCTCCACGGCCAGATGGTCCAGCGCTTCGCGCCCGTTACCGGCTTGCAGTACCCGGTAATCGGACTTTGCCAGCGTGCGCGCCATCACCTCGCGGGTGGGCTCATCATCTTCCACGATCAAAACGGTTCGGCGTTCGTCCGGACGCTGGCAACGCTCCACGACTTGCAGCAGTTGCTCGCGCTCCACGGGCTTGGTCAGAAAGTCGGTGGCGCCCAGCGCGAAGGCCTGTGATTTGTCGTCGACCATGGTCAGCATTACGACGGGAATGTCGGCTAGTACCGGATCGGCTTTCAGTGCTCGAAGCACGGACCAGCCGTCCATGTCGGGCATCACAACGTCGAGCGTAATGACACTGGGGCGGATCTCGTGGGCCAGTCGAAGGCCATCTTCCGCAGAGCCGGCGGTGACGACCGAAAGGCCGGCTTTGACCAGCATGCGTTCGATGATTTCCAGGGCCTCAGGATCGTCGTCGATGGCGAGCACGATACGCGCGCCGGCTGGCCCCTGTCCCCTGGCCTGGTGGGCCGCCGCAGGCGAACGATCGGGCTCGCCGGGCTCGCCGGGCTCGCCGGGCGCTTCGGGCGCTGTGCCAGGCAACCGCGCCGGCACACG
>PVMK01114865.1_pt1 | contig 40046 bp, 39 predicted proteins | sample 1853481 | NCBI WGS metagenome assembly PVMK01 (sample SAMN08533507, study PRJNA380276) | Marine sediment metagenome, whole genome shotgun sequencing project.
GGTCGTTGCACTACTTGAAAATGAATTTGAAGCCTGGGTGAGCGAACAGAGAACAACACCATGAGCACCGAAATCAGCTACACAGATGTGAACGACAGCCACGACGAACACGATCATGGCGACCATAAACCCACCGGTTTCCTGGATCGCTGGCTGTTCACCACCAACCATAAAGACATCGGTACGCTATACCTGATTTTTTCACTGACGATGTTCATGATCGGCGGTGCCATGGCGATGGTCATCCGGGCGGAGTTATTCATGCCTGGTCTGCAACTTGTGGAACCCGACTTTTTCAATCAGATGACCACCATGCACGCCTTGATCATGGTATTTGGTGCCGTGATGCCAGCCTGGGTAGGCTTTGCAAACTGGTTGGTGCCGATGATGATCGGCGCACCCGATATGGCCCTGCCACGCATGAATAACTGGAGTTTCTGGATACTCCCGTTTGCATTCACGATGCTGCTATCCACCCTCTTTATGGATTCGGGCGGCCCCGCTGCAGGCTGGACGATGTACCCGCCACTGGTGCTGCAAACCGGAACCAGTTTCGCATTTGTGGTATTTGCTATTCACATGATGGGCGTATCTTCGATCATGGGTTCGATCAATATCATTGCGACCATTATCAATATGCGCGCACCCGGTATGACCTTGTTGCGCATGCCAATGTTCGTCTGGACCTGGCTGATCACAGCATTTTTACTGATCGCCGTAATGCCCGTACTGGCCGGCGCGGTTACCATGTTGTTGACCGACCACTTCTTCGGCACCAACTTCTTCAATGCTGCCGGTGGTGGTGATCCGGTTATGTTTCAGCATATTTTCTGGTTCTTCGGGCATCCTGAGGTCTACATTCTGATTTTGCCGGCCTTTGGTGTGATCTCGGAGATTTTGCCGACCTTTTCACGTAAACCGCTGTTTGGTTATGCCTCTATGGTTTATGCGACAGCCACCATCGCTTTCCTGTCCTTTATCGTCTGGGCACACCACATGTTTACTGTCGGTATGCCTTTACAGGGCGAACTGTTCTTCATGTATGCCACCATGCTGATATCCGTGCCGACCGGGGTGAAGGTATTTAACTGGGTCAGCACCATGTGGCAGGGTTCGATGACCTTTGAAACCCCGATGCTGTTCGCCATTGGTTTTGTGGTGTTGTTTACCATCGGTGGTTTGTCAGGTCTGATGCTGGCCATTACTGCCGCTGATTTCCAGTATCACGATACCTACTTCGTGGTCGCACACTTCCACTATGTGCTGGTTCCCGGATCGATATTTGCGTTGATGGCAGCTACCTATTACTGGCTGCCCAAATTTACCGGCAATATGTACTCGGAGAAATGGGGCAAGATTCATTTTTGGTTATCCGCGATTTCTGTCAATGTTTTATTCTTCCCGCAGCACTATCTTGGACTGGCGGGTATGCCACGCAGAATTCCCGATTACTCGCCGCAATTTGCCGATTTCAACATGATTTCATCCATTGGCGGATTTGCCTTTGGTGCAACCCAGTTGATTTTTGTCGGTGTTGTGCTGCACTGCATTTTCAGAAGCAAGGTTAAAGCGACAGCAAAGGTCTGGGAAAGCCCAAGAGGACTGGAGTGGACACTGGAATCACCGCCGGCCTACCACAGCTTTACCACACCACCGGTTGTGACCCACAACATGGTCAGGCACGCGGAATAAATCAATAAAAAGTCATGAACAACAACCATCAGTCAAACAGCGATCTTCAACGTAAACGGACCCAGGCGGTAAAAACCGCCTGGGTCCTTGGTTTCATTGCCCTGGCGATTTTCGCAACTTTTATCGGCTCTGCCGTTATCGGGCGCTGATATGGACAGGAAGCAGAAAAACCGCAAGACAGCCAGGCGCCTGATATTGGTGGCTGTTGGTATGTTTGGTTTTGGTTTCGCTCTGTGGCCGCTGTATAACGTTTTGTGTGAGGTGACCGGTCTTGGCGGGCGCGCTATCCAGGTATCCGAAAATAACGATCAGGCGGTCGCTTCAGACCGTTTCGTCAGTATTCGTTTTGATGCCAGTGTCAATTCATCGCTGTCCTGGGAATTCCAGGCAGTAAACAAGGTCGGTGACTATCAACTGGGTGTGCCCAGCACAGCATTCTACCTGGCAACGAACCCGGAAAATGAAGCGATTACCGGCCAGGCGACCTATAACGTCGCCCCGCCCGAAGCCGCCCTGTATTTTGTAAAAACCGAGTGCTTCTGTTTTACAGAGCAACTTCTGGAAGCTCATGAAAGCCGGGAGATGCCTGTTTATTTTTATATAAAACCTGATTTGCCGGAGCGCATCAAGGACATCACCCTGTCCTATACCTTTTACCGGCAGGGCTACAGCCCGTCGGATCATATGGCACATCATTAATCATTCAGGAAAAACGAGAATTCACCATGGCACAACACGCTGAAGGCACCTATTACATCCCCCACGGCAGCAAATGGCCAATTGTAGGCTCAGTGGGATTGATCACCATGCTGGCCAGTGCGGCCAACTGGATGAATGGTTCAGCAACCGCCCAGTGGACATTCTGGCTGGGTTTGGGAATCCTGATTTTCATGCTGTTCGGCTGGTTTGGCACGGTGATCCGTGAAAGTGAGGCTGGCATGTACAACGCCCAGGTCGACGGTTCGTTCCGCCTTGGCATGGCCTGGTTCATTTACTCTGAAGTGATGTTCTTCGCGGTGTTTTTCGGCACCCTGTTTTACGTGCGTGCACTGGCTGTTCCATGGCTGGGCGGTGAAGGTAACGGGGTTATGACCAACGAAATCCTGTGGCAGGGTTATACATCCGTGTGGCCAACCAATGGCCCGGCTGGTATAGGTGGCGAATTTAAAACCATACCTGCATTTGGTGTGCCGTTTCTGAACACCCTGATTCTTTTAACATCCGGATTAACCGTCACGCTGGCTCACCATGCACTGAAAAATGAAAATCGCAAATGGCTGGTATTGTGGCTGGCGGCAACGGTTGCACTGGGTTTTACCTTTGTCTGGTTCCAGGCTGGCGAGTATATTGAAGCCTATACTGAACTGGGGTTGACCCTGGGTTCGGGCATTTATGGCGCAACGTTTTTCATGTTGACCGGCTTTCACGGTCTGCATGTCACCCTCGGTGCCATCATGTTAACTGTCATCATGTTCCGCTCGATGAAGGGACACTTCAAACCGAAGAATCACTTCGCATTCGAAGCCGTTGCCTGGTATTGGCATTTTGTGGATGTGGTATGGCTGGGCCTGTTTATATTCGTATACGTGATTTGAACCGGTCTTGAATGAACAATCCGGTAAGGCCCGCAAACATGCGGGCCTTGTCTTTAAAGGAAAGGTCTAGCCATAATTAACCGGACCACCAGAAGGCTGAATCCAGCCCAGCCTGAACATGACGTAAAGAAGTAAAAGCAAAAATATGGAAAGACCAATACGCCACATCAACCGTTTCAGCATCCTGTCCCCTTCACCTTTATCCTTCACCATGAAGTAAAATGAAGAACCCAGCGTATATAAGATCGTAAGAATAAAAATGATAATAATGGCTTTTACCAACATGCCTGAGTTCCTTATTTGAAGTGATCCGATACATGCGAAGATTATAAGCAAAGATGACACTCAAAGTATCCAGATCCTTTCGGCCATCAATCCAGGCCACCGTGGCGTTGTTCGTGCTCACGACCTTGTTTGTAACCCTGGGTATGTGGCAGGAAAAACGCGCCGCGGAAAAAGAGCAAACAGAGTTGCAACACCAGATGGCTTCCCGTGTTTCATTTGCAACGGCACTCGCCAGAGACGAACGATTCGCCCGCATTGATGTAAGTGGCCACTACGACCCCGTCCGGCATATTTTACTGGACAACCAGGTCTGGAAAGGCCGCGCAGGTGTGCATGTTTTTACGCCTTTTTATACACTTGACGGTACCACCATCCTGGTCAACAGGGGTTGGTTACCATTGGTTGCTGATCGTCAGACCATGCCCGATATACCAACACCACAGCATGAGACTGTTTTAAGCGGGCATGCTCAACATATTTCCGGTCCCCGGTCGTATCCTGGGCGAGGCGGACAAGATGAATCAAGACCATTGGCCTCAACTGGTCACCTATCTGAACCTGGAAAATATTGTTGAATCGCTTGATATGCCATTGGAAAACCGGATTATCCAATTATCGGCTTCGGAACAAGCCGGCTTTGAAGGCCGTGACTGGAAGCCGGTGTTTTTGACTTCCCGCAAACACAAGGCCTATGCATTCCAGTGGTTCGCGCTTGCGACTGTCAGTATCGTGTTATGGATATTTACCGGTTTCAGAAAACCGTCAGGAAACATCGAATGAGTCTGTCTCGTCAACAAATTACACTGCTTGGCATATTTGCCTTGTTCATGGGACCGGTGATACTGGTCATGCTGATGCGCTCTTCCTGGTGGCAGTATCAGCCTGCAGGACTGAAGAATCACGGCCACCTGGTACAACCACCAACACATCTGTCTCTGAACCAGGACGAAAGTTTTGATCGCAAGTGGCTGATTCTTTATGTAATTGATCAGCCATGCGATCAGATTTGTATTGAACACGTCACAACATTGCGGCAAATTCATAAAGCCGCAGGTAGAAACAACGAACACCTCGCTATCGTATTGCTAAGCAGGAGCAACCCAGATTCTGCACTGCTTCCCAAGCTTGAATTGATATACGCGGAGTTCAATTTTATTACAGATACCGCCGGTACAGTACGAACAACCCTGGACGTGGTTAATGCCAATGTGACCAAGGGTACGGGGGATGCCAATACCCTTCATACCTATATACTTGACCCGATGGGCAATGTAATACTCGCCTATGGAGCAAATGCCAACCCCAACGATATACACAAAGACCTCAAGCGTTTGTTAAAATGGTCTGATCAGGAGTACACACAGTGAACCAGACCATCCACAGACTGGCCATGATCGCCGCAATCATCGCTTTTTGCGTAATTGTTCTGGGTGCCTGGGTTCGCTTGTCCCATGCCGGCCTTGGCTGCCCCGACTGGCCGGGCTGTTATGGCCAGTTGACCTGGCCCGAAGCCGCTCATGAGATAGAAACCGCCAACCAGGCATTTCCTGAACGCCCATACGAATCCAACAAAGCGTGGCGGGAAATGGTGCATCGCTACCTGGCCGGCATCCTGATGTTGTTAATTTTTGCGATTGGCTGGAAAACCTGGCGTGACCCGCAATCCAGGCAGCAATACAAATATCTTGCCACGGTACTGGTCCTCCTGATTATTTTTCAGGCCTTGCTTGGCATGTGGACAGTAACACTGAAATTAAAACCCATCATCGTAATGGCCCACCTGCTGGGTGGACTTACAAGTTTTTCTCTTATTCTCTGGCTAATGTTTTCAAGCCGGCGGCAACTTGCCGATAAACCGGATATAAAAATCCGCAAAATGCGCGGGGCCATCATTACCGCTGTGCTTATATTGGCCATGCAAATTGCACTTGGTGGATGGACCAGCGCCAATTACGCCGCCCTGGCTTGCCCGGATGTACCGATGTGTATGGGTCAATGGTGGCCGGAAGCCAATTTCCAGGAAGGTTTTGTCCTGTGGCGCGAAATTGGCGTCGATTATGAAGGCGGTTTGCTGGACCAGCGTTCCAGGGTAGCCATACACCTGACCCACCGAATTGGCGCTGTGATAACCCTGCTGGTTCTGATCGTGCTGGCCTTTCGACTGATGAAAATACCCAGGCTTCGAACGGGTGGCCAGGTACTGATGGCCCTGGTACTGGCCCAGTTTACACTGGGTATTCTTAACGTCGCATTGTATCTGCCACTACCTATTGCGGTCACCCACAATGCGGGGGCAGCCCTGCTGCTGGCGACATTGCTGGGTTTGCTGAATAAAACCACGGCCAGGTTCTACTGAAAACCGTGTCGAAAACATTTCACAAATACCTGGTTTTGTGCAAACCACGCGTGGTGGTATTGATTGTTTTTACAGCGGTGGTAGGCATGTTCCTGGCTGTACCGGGGTGGCCACCACTCATCTCTTTTCTGGCCGGTACGCTGGGCATAGGCCTGGCGGCATCTTCTGCAGCAGCCATCAATCATCTGCTGGACCGGCGCATCGACGCCAAAATGAAACGTACTAAACATCGTCCCCTGGCCAGCGGACAGTTAACCGAACGCAATGTACTCATATTTGCCTTATCACTGGGATTGCTGGCCATGGTGATACTGGTGACGGGGACTAATATGCTGACCGCCATACTGACCTTCATGTCATTGATCGGTTACGCGATTGTCTACACTGCCTGGTTAAAGCGGGCGACACCACAGAATATTGTGATCGGTGGCGCCGCAGGTGCTGCTCCGCCTGTATTGGGCTGGACGGCTATCACCGGCAGCCTGGAACCTCAAGCCTTATTGCTGTTCCTGATCATCTTTATCTGGACACCGCCTCATTTCTGGGCGCTGGCCATCTATCGCAAAGAAGAATACGCATTGGTGGATATCCCCATGCTACCGGTAACCCACGGTACTGATTTTACCCGCCTGCAGATTCTGCTTTATACGATCCTTCTTGTCATCGTTACCACGCTGCCATACCTGACCGGTATGAGTGGGCTGGTCTACCTGGCCGGTGCCACTGTCCTCAATGCGGGTTTTATGTGGTATGCCCTGCGGATGATGCGAAGCAAGGATATCCTGTTACCGATGCACACATTTGCTTATTCCATCACCTACCTGATGGTTTTATTCATGTTCCTGCTGGTTGACCATTATATTATCCGCTTAATACAGTGAGCTGGTTTTAAAAGAAATTGCCAGTTTTCAATGAATTTAATTGGGCGTAAAATGCGCGCCACCACCAAAACTGACTACGAGTCCCGAGATGCCGATTGAATCCAAGCACGCAGACATCATCACTGATACACCATTGACCGAACTGGAAGGCCAGGCGGAGTTTATTCGCAGACATATCGGCCCGGATGAAACACAGATCAGCCAGATGCTGGCCGCCCTCGGCCTTGATTCGCTGGATGCCCTGATAGAAAGCACACTGCCACCTTCTATTCAGACAAACGGACCGCTGGACCTTCCAGTCGCTGCCAGCGCGACTGCAACCCTGACCCGGTTGCGGGAAATTGCCGGCATGAACGTTTTGAAACACAGCATGATTGGTATGGGCTATCACGACACCATTACACCGCCGGTGATTTTACGAAATATTATGGAAAACCCCGGCTGGTATACGGCCTACACACCATACCAGGCTGAAATCTCACAGGGCCGCCTGGAGGCCATGCTTAATTTCCAGCAAATGATCTGCGATTTAACCGCGATGGAATTGTCCAATGCCTCTTTGCTGGATGAAGCCACCTCGGCAGCAGAAGCCATGGCCATGCTCAAACGCATCAACCGTAAAAACAAGAGCATGCGGTTTTTTGTTGACCAGGGCACCCTGCCCCAGACACTGGATGTATTACGAACCCGCGCCGGTCATTTTGGCTATGAGGTCGTGGTAGGCAACCCTGCGACCGAGATCGGCAACGGTGATTATTTTGGCGCCCTGCTGCAATACACGGCCTCTGATGGCGAAGTAAATGATATAGCCCCTCAGATCAGCGCAGCACATGATAATGGTACGCTGGTTGTTGTAGCAGCAGACCTGTTGAGCCTGGTCTTGTTGACACCACCGGGCGAAATGGATGCAGACATCGTTGTCGGCTCGGCCCAGCGCTTTGGTGTTCCATTGGGTTTTGGCGGGCCCCATGCCGCATTTTTTGCAACCCGCGACAGTTTTAAGCGCTCGGTTCCAGGCCGTATCATTGGCGTATCAATAGACCGTCAGGATCAGCCCGCCATGAGAATGGCCTTGCAGACCAGGGAACAGCACATACGCCGCGACCACGCGACCAGTAACATCTGTACAGCACAGGCACTGCTGGCGGTGATGGCAAGCATGTACGCCGTTTATCATGGAGCAGACGGGCTGAAACGCATCGCACAACGTACCCACCGGCTTGCAAGCCTGCTGGTAGCTGGCTTAAAACCACTCGGGTTCCAGCCTGCCAGCCAATCATGGTTCGATACCGTCACTTTTAACTTGGCAGATGAGCAGGCAGACAGCATTTATGCGCGGTCCCAGGATGCCGGCATCAACCTTTACCGTGGCAACGACGGCCTGAGCATCAGCATCAATGAGAAAACAACACGTGAGCACATCAGCAAGCTCTGGAGCGCATTTGCTGACGGTGGTGATGTTGAAAATATCACCACTATTGATAAATCGATTGAAGCCGGGTTTACGGCAATTCCCGGACGGCTTCAGCGACAAAGCGATTTTCTGCAACACCCGGTGTTCAACCGCTACCATTCAGAAACCGAAATGCTTCGCTATATCAAGCGGCTTGAAAACAAAGATCTTTCATTGACCCACGCGATGATATCTCTCGGCTCATGCACCATGAAGCTGAATGCAACCACCGAGATGATGCCCGTCACCTGGCCTGAATTTTCTGACCTGCACCCTTTTGTGCCTGCTGAACAGGCCGCAGGCTACCACCAATTATTCCGCGAACTCGAGGAAATGCTGAAGGCCTGCACCGGTTATGATGCTGTATCACTTCAGCCCAATGCCGGTTCACAGGGTGAATATGCAGGCTTGCTGGCGATTAAAGCCTGGCATGAATCCAGAAACGAGGCGTATCGCAATATTTGCCTGATCCCGTCCTCGGCTCATGGCACCAACCCTGCCAGCGCTGCCATGGCCGGTATGAAAATCGTTATCGTGAAATGTGATGATAACGGCAATGTAGATGTTGAGGACCTGCGTGAAAAAGCAGAAAAACATGCGGATGCACTTTCTGCTTTGATGATCACCTACCCTTCCACCCATGGTGTATTTGAACAGCGAATTACGGAAATATGTGACATTACCCACCAGTATGGGGGCCAGGTTTATCTTGATGGCGCCAACCTGAATGCGCTGGTAGGTTGCGCTGCACCGGGCAAGTTCGGTGCCGATGTTTCCCATTTGAACCTGCATAAAACTTTTTGCATCCCGCATGGCGGTGGTGGCCCGGGTATCGGCCCCATTTGCACCGGCGCACACCTTGCACCTTTCCTGTCCGGCCATTCAGTGGTCGATATTCCGGGCCCACATGCCGCCAATGGTGCGGTAGCGGCCGCTCCGTGGGGCAGTGCCGGCATTTTGCCTATCACCTGGACCTACATTGCCATGATGGGACGGGATGGCATGGAAAAGGCTACACAGGTCGCCATACTCAACGCCAACTATATTGCCTACAGGTTATCAACGGCCTTTCCGATTCTTTATACCGGTAGAAACGGTCGCATCGCACACGAGTGCATCATAGATTTACGACCCTTCAAACAATCCAGCGGAATTTCCGAGGAAGACGTGGCCAAACGCCTGATCGACTATGGATTCCATGCCCCGACCATGTCCTTTCCCGGTGCCGGGCACACTGATGATTGAACCTACCGAAAGTGAGTCACTTTACGAGATAGATCGATTCTGTGATGCCATGCTGGCCATTCATGGTGAAATCCTGGCGGTGGAAAGCAAGCAATTGGGGCTGGAAGACAATCCCCTGGTCAATGCACCGCATACGCAGCGTGACCTGGTTGGAGACTGGGATCATCCGTACAGCCGGGAAACAGCGGCTTTCCCTGCCGCTGAACAATGGCAGTCCAAGTTCTGGCCGGCGGTCAACCGGATCGATAATGTTTATGGTGACAGAAACCTGTTCTGCAGTTGCCCGTTACCGGATGAATGGCAGCAAGAGGATGAAGATTCATAGACTGACCATAAATTGAAAGGCTTCGCGTCGCACATCCTTGTGCTCTATCGCGAAGTACCGCACATCCTGTGCATAAAAAAAGGCCTCCAGACGGAGGCCTTTTCAATTATTACATTGATTCAGGCGCTGAAGCTGGCCCTTATCTTGTTCATGGCATTGACTTCCAACTGCCGGATACGTTCAGCCGATATACCGTAGCGGTCAGCCAGCGTTTGCAGGGTAGCCTTATCATCTGACAACCAGCGACTGCGGATAATATCCTGGCTGCGTTCATCCAACTCGCCTAAGCCCTGGTATAACAGGTTATTCTGATGATCCTGCATATCAGAAGCTTCAGCCTCGAATTCCGGGCTTTCAGACTTGCTGACCAGGTAAGCCGAAGGTGAAACATAGGGCTTATCATCATCATCTGAGCCTGCGGATAAATCAAAACCTATATCCTGGCCTGAAAGACGGGATTCCATCTCCATGACAACCTCGGGTTTGACACCCAGGTTCTCAGCGACCGTGTTGACCTCTTCCATATTGAGCCAACCGAGCCGCTTCTTGGATTTACGCAGGTTGAAAAACAACTTACGCTGGGCTTTGGTAGTGGCCACTTTAACAATGCGCCAGTTGCGCAGAATGAACTCATGCATTTCTGCACGTATCCAGTGCACGGCAAAAGATACCAGGCGGACCTCGCGTGAAGGATCAAACCGCTTCACGGCTTTCATCAGGCCAATATTGCCTTCCTGGATAAGATCACCCAACTGCAAACCATAACCACCATAACCCTTGGCCACATGTACTACAAAGCGCAGGTGTGCAAGAACCAGACGCCGTGCTGCATCCAGATCGCCTTCTTCCAGATACCGGTGCGCCAGGTCTTTCTCTTCCTCCAGCGTCAGCATCGGAACTTTATTCACTTCCTGGATATACGCATCCAGACTACCGGTACCGGCAGGAACCATTAAATGGCTGGGAACAAGTGTTGTGCTCATGTAACCTCCTATAGGCAAGCGTACCAGTATAGCATTGTCAGCCCTGTTTTTCAGCATTAAGCTGTGGATCAAGACAAAACAAATGCCTGGCATATCCTTTCGGTCACGCCATCTTCGGTTTGCTTTGCGATAATTGCTTAACTATCGAGTAAGACAGTCATTTGTGTGATTTGTTCAACCTCGTCCCAGCCGACCGCCCACCCGGAGCCGCCGCAGATATCGCTGGACAGAAATCCATGCACCCAGCCAACCCAGGAACCCGCCGCCCAGTAAAACCCACAGCGTATTGGAACCACCCAGGCCACGTAAACTGAAGACGGTTCCATAAGTCTCCAGCAATAATCCCAGTGGTCGACCAAGGTACAACATTGTCAGGCCCAGCAGAACCACCGCGAGCAGGCTACCCATTAAACCGTACCACAGGCCCGTATAAAGAAACGGTTGCCGGACAAATGCATTGCTGGCGCCAACCAGGGCCAATATTTCGATTTCCTCGGCATGCGATGCAACGTCCAGCCGAATGGTATTGGCAACCACAACGACCACGGCAAGACCGAAAAGAAAGATCAGAACAAAAACAGCAGCCTGACCCAGCTCCATCATACGGCCCAGTCTTTGCAGCCATTTATAATCAAACTGGGTCACTTCAACACTGTTGACAGATCCCAGAAAAGCGGTCAGCGCCCCAACACGCTCTTCGACCTGTACCGTCGAGCCCGGTTGTGGACTTACCTGCATCACCCATGGCAACGGGTTCTCCTCCAGCATATCCAGTGACTCGCCAAAACCCGAGGCTTCGCGAAATTCCGCCATACCCTCTTCCGGGCTGATAATAACGACCGCCTCCGGTTGCAAGCGCTTTTCCAGTTCATCCGCAACCCGTTTGACTTCCGTTTGGGTGGTGCCCGATTTAAAAAATACCGTAACAGCACTCCACTCATCCTGACGCAGGTTCATGCCCTCAAGGTTGGTCAGCGTAATGTACAAACCCAGTGGCAGGAACATGGCTATACCAAGCACCAGAACCGTCATCAGGGTGCCAACCCGATGCTTGAATAAAACACCCAGGCTGGAAAAGAAACTGTAACTATGCCGGCGCAACCAGGCGCGATTTTTGCGGCGTATCTGGCCTAACCAATTGCCGGAACTCACAATCCATCACTTGCTGGAATATCATCGGCAAGCCGGCCAGTGGACAAAACCAAAACCCGTTTGCGCATGCGGCGAATCAGATCAAGGTCATGGCTGGCAATTAAAACAGTCGTGCCCTGTTCACTGAGTTGCTCAAACAATGCAAACAATTCACGCGACAGCATTGGATCCAGGTTGCCGGTGGGCTCATCTGCCAGCAACAAAGGTGGCATGCCAACAATAGCCCTGGCGATACCGACACGTTGCTGTTCACCGCCGGACAGTGTCAACGGCCAGGCACTCTCTTTATCCCTCAGCCCCACCTTATCAAGCGCTCCACGCACCCGCCTACGGATATCGGCATATTTCAGCCCGGCAATCATCAATGGCAGGGCCACGTTGTCCGCCACGGTTTTGTCTTTGAGAAGTTTATGGTCCTGAAAGATCATGCCGGTATCCCGTCGCACTTGCCGCGCCAGCCTGTCCGGAGTTGTGCTCAGGTTGCGGTCGTTAACTATCACCTGCCCGCGACTCGCCCGTTCCAGCATCATGACCAAGCGTAACAATGTACTCTTTCCAGCGCCTGAATGACCGGTCAGAAAAACCATGCTGCCGCGCTCAATGGTAAAACTCACATCTGCAAGTGCGCGGCTACCGCCCGGATAAAGCTTGCTAACCCTGTCGAATTTAATCACGGGTCAATTCATGTCTAACCGTATTAACGCTTACCGCCACGACCCGAATTGTGCCGCCGTGGCGCACCCCGTTTGCCGGAACGCCTGTGTGGTTTGTCACGTTTTGGGGGTGGTGGAATAGTAATCTCCGGCATCAAATCCGCACCGGCTGAATCCGTTTCGATTGAATAACCGATAAATTCTTCAATTTCTGGTAGATGAAAAGCATAATCCTCACAGGCAAAACTGATGGCATCACCCTTGGCACCAAGACGGGCCGTGCGGCCGATCCGATGTACGTAGTCGGGTGCATCCTGTGGTAAATCAAAATTGAACACGTGGGTCACATCGGGAATGTGCAAACCTCTTGCCGCAACATCAGTGGCCACCAGTACTGGAATATCACCGTCATGGAAGCGCTTTAACAGTTTCTGCCGTTGCTCCTGGCGAACACGCCCTGAGATGACCGCAGCGGAGATACCATTGGCATTCAGTGTACGTCCCACCTTGTCAGCTGCCGCCCGCGTATTGGTAAATACCATGCTGTGATGTTCATCAAGGTTTTTCATCAAACCGATCAGCAGCGGTAATTTCTCGTCATTTGCCGGATAAAAAACCTTTTGTTTAACGTGGTCTACAGTGACGCTTTCCGCCTCTACTTTCAAGGATTCCGGGCTGTTCATATGCTCGTAAGCGAGCTCCATAACCCGGTGTGACAAGGTAGCGGAAAATAACAGGGACTGGCGTTCTGCCGGTTCCGGCATTCTGCGTAACAGAAAACGGATGTCATCGATAAAACCCAGGTCAAACATGCGATCCGCCTCATCCAGAACAACCACTTCAATATGCCGCAGGTTGTACACTTTTTGCTTGAAATAATCGATCAACCGGCCAGGTGTGCCAACCAGGATGTCTACACCATCAGCCAGGGTCTTGCGCTGCTTTTCATAATCAACACCACCGTAAGCCAGGCCAGTCCTGAGACCGGTATCTGCCCCCAGCAACAAGGCATCACGGTGAATCTGAATTGCCAGTTCGCGGGTAGGCGCGACAATAAATGCTCGTGGGTTCTTACCGTAATTGTCAGATTTCTGCTTTAGTAGCTGGTTGAATATCACCAGCAGGAATGCGGCCGTTTTACCGGTTCCTGTTTGCGCCTGGCCGGCAACATCGTCGCCCTCAAGCGCTGGCGGTAAAGTAAGGGCCTGGATCGGTGTGCAGTGGATAAATTTTGCTGCCTCAAGACCGGACAGGATTTTTGGATGCAGGCCAAGGCTTGAAAAAGAGACATCGGTCAGCGGGTTGGTTGATTTTTTTTCGGTCATTATCGGGTCACATTTCCAGGCGGGTTCATTTATTTTTGCAGATGGACTTGAAAATCTTCACAACTACCTTGAAATTGTCACTCAGGTAATTATATTGTTAGTCCTTGATTCCGGTTTCTGCCCCGCCCTTGTTTTCAAGCGTTCAAACAGCAGCAATCCGAATATGGCATATTAACCGCGCTGACATCCTTAAACCAGTCCGGATATAACGTAAATCATTGGAGAATGACATTGAGCGAAAACATTATTCACGTCACTGATAGTGACTTTGAAGAGAAAGTTCTGAACGCCGACGGCCCTGTCCTGATCGACTACTGGGCTGAGTGGTGCGGACCATGCAAAATGATTGCACCGCTGATCCACGAACTGGCCGATGAATACCAGGGCAAACTGACGGTCGCCAAGATGGATATTGACTCAAACCGTCAAACCCCGATGAATTACAATATCCGCGGCATTCCAACCATGATGATTTTCAAGGACGGCCAGGTGCAGGCGACCAAGGTTGGTGCTGTATCGAAAGGTATGTTGACTTCATTTGTAGATGAAAATATCTGACATCGTATGACCCGGCTACCGTGAACGGCGGCCGGGTTTTTCAGTTTTTCACTAATTCGCTGGACGCGGAACGGCGAACATGATAATTTTGCGCCATCTTAAGCGGGTATCCCACCCTGCCTGAATACCGATCTCACACTGTCTCCAGCAAAGGTACATTTATTCCGGAGTCCCTGTGAAAAAATAATTCGCGTTCAATGCTGTGGAAAACCGCACAACCCGGACAACAGACTAATCTTATTGATTGACTCAATCACTGAATCCATTCCAGGGCACACGCCCGCCAACAAAAAGCATAAAACATGAATCTATCAGAACTAAAGCAAAAACCCATTGCAAAACTGCAGGATATTGCCAGCGAAATGGGGATCGAAGGTGTTTCCCGCTCGCGCAAACAGGACATCATTTTCGCCATACTGAAAGCGCATGCCAAGACCGGCGAAAGTATTTACGGTGTGGGTGTACTCGAGATCCTGCAGGATGGTTTTGGTTTTCTGCGCTCAGCAGACAGTTCCTACCTGGCCGGTCCGGATGACATTTATGTCTCACCCAGCCAGATCAGGCGATTCGCCCTGCGTACCGGCGACATGCTGGCGGGTAAAATTCGGCCACCCAAGGACAGCGAGCGCTATTTCGCTTTATTAAAAGTTGAAGAGATCAACTACGAATCACCCGATGCTGCCAAGAGCAAGATCCTGTTTGAAAATCTGACAGCTGAGTTTCCAACCAGGCAAGCAATCCTGGAAAGAGGCACCGGTAGCACCGAGGATCTTACTTCACGCATCATTGACCTCATTTCACCGATTGGATTCGGTCAACGCGGCCTGGTGGTTTCACCACCTAAAGCCGGTAAGACCATCATGTTGCAGAATATTGCATCCAGCATCCGTGCAAATCATAAAGACTGCAAGATGATTATCCTGCTGGTGGATGAGCGCCCGGAAGAAGTGACCGAAATGAAACGCTCCGTGGATGCGGAGGTGGTCTCCAGTACTTTTGATGAACCTGCCTCGCGTCACGTGCAGGTCGCAGAAATGGTGATCGAGCGGGCAAAACGACTGGTCGAGCATAAACACGATGTCGTCATCCTGCTGGATTCCATTACCCGTCTTGCACGCGCTTACAATACCGTGGCACCGTCATCCGGTAAAGTTCTGACCGGTGGTGTTGATGCCAACGCATTGCAACGTCCGAAACGTTTCTTCGGTGCTGCCAGGAACGTCACTGAAGGTGGCTCCCTGACCATTATTGCCACAGCCCTGGTAGATACAGGCTCTAAGATGGATGAGGTTATCTACGAGGAGTTCAAGGGCACGGGTAATATGGAAATTCACCTGGCGCGGCGAATTGCAGAAAAACGAGTTTACCCGGCCATCGATATCAACAAATCAGGAACCCGTCGTGAAGAATTGATGATTGGCCAGGGTCTGCTGCAGAAAGTCTGGATTTTGCGCAAACTGTTACACCCGATGGATGAAATCCAGGCAATTGAATTCATGTTGGATAAATTGAAAGCAACCAAGACAAACGAAGATTTTTTCAATTTCATGAAACGTTAAAAAGAAGCCGCGTGCCTGAACCGCATTTTTAACATGCGGTATCCATACAAAAAAAACCGGACTACTATCGTAGCCCGGTTTTTTATATATAAAACCTTACAGAACTTGCAATCAGGACAGTAAATCTGCCACAGCAGCTCTTTCCTCACGCAATTCAGCATCGGAAGCATCCATGCGGGCACGGCTGAAATCGTCGATTTCCAAACCCTGTACGATCTGATAATCACCATCTTTGCAGACGCAGGGGACAGAATAGATGATGCCCGGCTCTATCCCATAGCTACCATCGGAAGGTACAGCCATGGATACCCAGTCGCCCTCGGCTGTGCCAAGCGCCCAGTTGCGCATGTGGTCAATGGCAGAGGATGCAGCAGACGCAGCGCTTGATGCACCACGGGCTTTAATAATCGCAGCACCCCGTTGTTGCACGGTAGGGATAAACACTTCGCGGTACCAGTCCTGGTCCACCAGGTCGGTGGCTTTTTGCCCATCAGCTTGTGCAAAACTGATATCCGGGTACTGCGTTGAAGAATGATTTCCCCAGATCAGCATCTTGCTGACCGAGCCGTGGTGGATTCCGGTTTTCTCAGCCAGTTGGGCCATCGCACGGTTGTGGTCCAAGCGGGTCATGGCTGTGAAATTACGGGGATTCAGATCCGGTGCGCTGGACTGGGCGATCAGGGCGTTGGTATTGGCGGGATTACCCACAACCAGAACCTTAATATCACGGCTGGAGTGTGCATTCATCGCTGCACCCTGGGGTCCGAATATTTTTCCGTTCGCCGTCAACAAGTCGCCGCGCTCCATACCGGGACCACGTGGCCGCGCACCGACCAGCAAAGCGTAATCCGTGTCTTTGAATGCAACATTGACGTCATCAGTAAACTCAACACCGTTCAGTAATGGGAAAGCGGAGTCTTTCAACTCCATGACAACCCCTTCCAGGGCCCCAAGTGCCGGTGTAATTTCCAACAACTGCAGGATAACAGGTTGATCTGGCCCCAACATGTCGCCAGCTGCAATTCTGAAACACAATTGATAACCAATTTGACCGGCTGCACCGGTGATTGCCACTCGTACAGGTTGTTTCATCGAACGCTCCTTAAAGATAATTGATGGGTACCACCAAAGCAGTCAGAAAGCCCTGCAAGCAGCACCGAAATGATTCGTATGATTGTACCTGAATTCCCACCCTGAATTGCCGCGCCCGGCAAAGATCAGCGCCGGTTTGCGGTAAACATGACCTAGGTCAATCTTTCAAAGGCCTCACGTACTTCCGGTGGTGCCTGAACCAGCTCAATCAATACCCCTTCGCCGCCGATGGGTGACTGCTCGCTGGCTTTCGGATGGATGAAACAGATATCGAAGCCGGACGCTCCTTTACGGATACCGCCCGGTGTAAAACGTACGCCACGGGCCTGTAACCAGGCCACCGCCGCAGGCAGGTCGTCAATCCACATTCCAACATGATTGAGTGGTGGATTCTGTACACTGGGCTTAAGCTCGGGATCGAGTGGTTGCATCAGGTCGACTTCTACCTTGAGGGGTCCAGAGCCGGCGACCGCGATATCCTCATCGACGTTTTCCGACACACTCTGGTAAGTACCACTCAACTCGAGGCCAAGGATGTCCACCCACAGGGTGCGCAATCGGTTTTTATCCAGACCGCCCACTGCGATCTGTTGAATACCGAGTACTTTGAAAGGCCGGTCGCTCATAGCTACCTCCGGGTCCGGGTTTTTAGTGTCCCGGTTTCTGGTGATTGAGAAAGATGTCCAGCAACTGACTTGCAGCAACAGTTGGCGGAATTTCACCTTCGCTGACAGCGGCTTCCAGTGCTGGTATTTGTTTGCGCACCCCGGCATCGCTTTGCAAGGCCGTAATGAGACTCTCACTCACCTCAGACCACATCCAGTCTCTGGCCTGCGCGGCACGCCGATGCATTAACTGGCCACTGGAATCAAGGGTTTCGCGGTGCCGCAGCACGACATCCCAAGTCTCGGCGATCCCCATACCATCGCGTGCAGAACAGGTTTGAACCTCAACCTTCCAGTTGGTCAGACGTGGGTGGAGTAAACGCAGTGCATTGCGGTATTCGGCCGCAGACCGTTCGGCAAGTGCCAACAACTCGTCATCGGCTTTATTGATCAGAATCAGGTCGGCCAATTCCATGATGCCACGTTTTATGCCCTGGAGCTCATCACCACCACCGGGCAACTGCAATAACACGAACATATCGGTCATATCCGCCACTTTGGTTTCGGATTGCCCGACACCGACCGTCTCTACAATAACCACGTCAAAACCAGCTGCCTCACACAGGATCAAGACCTCACGACTGCGCCGGGTGACACCACCAAGAGTGGTACCGGCAGGCGAAGGCCGGATGTAGGCCTCCGGGCGGCGTGAAAGCAATTCCATACGCGTCTTGTCCCCCAAAATTGAACCGCCGCTGATAGCTGACGAGGGATCCACGGTAAGTACGGCCACCCGATGTCCCGAGTCAATGACGTGGTTGCCCAAAGCCTCGACAAAGGTCGATTTTCCGACCCCCGGCACACCAGAAATTCCCAGCCGGATTGAATTGCCTGCATGCGGCATCAGTCGTTGCAGCAAGGCACTGGCGGCGACACGGTGGTCGCAACGCGTGGACTCGATAAGGGTGATGGCTTGTGCAAGTGTGCGCCGGTTCCCGCCCAGAACACCGTCTGCCAGCGCTGCGGTTTCCTGCGTTAGTTCCGGCCCGGATACTTGCGACGCCACTGTTTTTACTCAAACTCCATGATTTTGTCATCCACGGCAAGGTTGTCACCAGGTACATAGTTGATTTTCGTCACTACGCAATCACGTTCGGCCAGCAGTGTGTTTTCCATTTTCATGGCTTCGAGCACGGCCAGTTCTTCACCCGCATTGACCGTATCGCCCTCTTTAACCGCCAGCGACACCAACAAACCCGGCATCGGTGAAAGCAGGTAACCGGACATATCCGGCGGAACCTTCACCGGCAGGTATTTCAACAGTTCAGCTGCCCGGGGAGTAACAATACTGATGTCGGCCTGAGAAGCACCGTGGGACAGGTGATAGTTTTGCTTGTTCCGCTGCACCTGAACGAAAACCTGTTCGCCATTGATGGTGCCACTGAAGATGTGCTGTCCAAACTGCCAGTTACTGCGGACGGCAAAGCTGTCGCCGTTATACTTCACATCAAAACCGCCTTGAACCGGCTTGACCGAAACAGGATGTTGCTCATCATTCATCACAACCACCCAGTCATGGGGCACATTACGTCCGTAGCCATCCAGTTGGCCGACGATCCGGGCTGCACGATCACGATAGCTGCGAGCCATGGATGCTGCTACCGATATCATGATGGTGGGGACACTATGAGGGTTATCCATCGGTTGGAAACCGTCCGGATATTCTTCACCAATTATATTGGTGCTCATATTTCCTGAAACGAACTTCGGATGTTCCATCAGTGCCGACAGGAAACTAAGGTTGCTGGAGACACCGCGGATGACAAAGCGATCCAGTGCCGAACGCATATGGGCTGTGGCTTCTTCTCGGTTGGCACCATAAGTGATGAGCTTTGCAATCATCGGGTCGTAATACATGGAGACTTCACCGCCCTCATAAACGCCGGTATCCACACGCACATGCTCATCATCCCCGGGTGGACGGTAGTACACCAACCGCCCGATTGAGGGCAGGAAATTGCGGGACGGATCTTCGGCATAGACACGTGACTCAATGGCCCAGCCGTTGATACCCACATCCGCCTGGGTAATGGGCAGCTTTTCGCCATTGGCAACGCGGATCATCAGTTCCACCAGGTCAACACCGGTAATCAACTCGGTGACCGGGTGTTCAACCTGCAAACGGGTATTCATCTCCAGAAAATAAAAATTGCGTTGTGTATCAACAATGAACTCTACCGTGCCGGCAGACTGGTAGTCTACGGCCTTGGCGAGAAGCACGGCCTGCTCACCCATCAGCTTGCGGGTTGCTTCATCCAGGAACGGTGACGGCGCCTCTTCGATCACCTTCTGATGCCGACGCTGCAGGGAACATTCACGCTCATTGAGGTAAACCACATTGCCATGGCTGTCAGCGATTATCTGGATCTCGATATGACGTGGCTCCTCGATGAATTTTTCCACGAACATACGATCATCACCAAAGCTGGAACGTGCCTCAGAGGCGGCCCGTTCAAAGCCGTCCCGGCACTCTTCGTCGTTACGGGCAACACGCATGCCTTTACCACCACCACCGGCGGTGGCCTTGAGCATTACGGGGTAACCAAGTTGATTGGCAATCTCCACCGCATGTTCACTATCACGCAATACGCTGGAAAAACCGGGGATAGTGTTTACCCCTGCCTTATCGGCCAGTTTCTTGGAGGTGATCTTGTCACCCATGGCTTCAATAGCGCGCGTCTCCGGGCCAATAAAGGTGATACCCGCCGCCATCAATAACTCACAAAACTTCGAATTTTCGGAAAGAAATCCATAACCTGGATGTACTGCCTGGGCACCGGTATCCAGGCAAGCCTGGAGTATTTTGTCTTTTAGCAGGTAGCTTTGCGCCGAGGGTGGCGGTCCGATATAAACGGCCTCATCGGCCATTTTCACATGCAGGGCATCACGATCCGCATCGGAGTAGACGGCGACTGTTTTAATACCCATTTTGCGGGCAGACTTGATAACCCGGCACGCAATCTCACCGCGATTTGCAATCAGAATTTTCTCAAACACCTGCAGACCCTCTGGCTTGTTTCTGTTTAAAGTGGAATGTTGTCATGCTTACGCCACGGGTTGTCCAGCTTCTTGTCCCGTAACATGGCCAATGAGCGACAGACACGCTTACGGGTAGCGTGAGGTGCAATGACATCATCGATATAACCCCGGCTACCAGCGATAAACGGATTGGCGAATTTACGCCGGTAATCTTCGGTGCGCTCGGCGATCTTTTCTTCATCACCGATATCACTACGGAAGATAATTTCCACCGCACCCTTGGGACCCATGACTGCGATTTCCGCACTCGGCCAGGCCAGGTTAACGTCACCACGCAGATGCTTGGAACTCATCACATCATAGGCACCACCATAGGCTTTGCGGGTGATGACGGTGATCTTGGGAACCGTTGCTTCTGCGTAGGCAAATAACAGCTTGGCCCCATGCTTGATAATACCGCCATACTCCTGAGCTGTACCCGGCATAAAACCCGGAACATCAACGAAGGTCAGCACCGGGATATTGAATGCATCGCAAAAGCGTATGAAACGTCCTGCCTTGATGGATGATTTGATATCCAGGCACCCTGCCAGCACCATCGGCTGATTGGCAACGATACCCACCGAATGTCCATCCATGCGGGCGAAACCAATGATGATGTTCTGCGCATGATCGGGTTGCAGTTCCCAGAACTCGTTGTCATCCGCTACTTTGTAGATCAGTTCCTTCATGTCATATGGCAGGTTGGGGTTGTCCGGAACCAGGGTGTCGAGCGACATCTCCATGCGGTCAGCACTATCGGGCGTGGGCCGGAATGGAGGTTTTTCACGATTGTTGGCCGGCAAATAGTTGATGAAGCGCCTCACCATCATCAGTGTTTCCACATCATTTTCGAAGGTGCAATCGCAGACACCGGAAACAGTGGAATGGGTAATTGCACCACCCAGCTCTTCCGCCGTCACCTCTTCGTGGGTCACGGTTTTGACCACATCAGGACCGGTCACAAACATATAGGAGCTGTCTTTCACCATGAAGATGAAATCGGTCATGGCCGGAGAATAGACGGCTCCGCCAGCGCATGGACCCATGATTACGGAAATTTGTGGCACCACGCCGGAAGCCAGCACATTACGCTGGAATACCTCGGCGTAACCACCCAGGGAGGCCACGCCTTCCTGGATACGGGCTCCACCCGAGTCATTGAGGCCAATGACGGGCGCACCCACTTTCATGGCCTGATCCATAACCTTGCAGATTTTTTCTGCATGTGCTTCGGAAAGTGAACCACCAAATACGGTAAAATCCTGGCTGAAAATAAATACCATCCGACCATTGACCGTGCCGTAACCCGTGACTACACCATCACCAGGGATCTTCTTTTCCTCCATGCCAAAATCGGTGCAGCGGTGTTCGACGAAGGTATCCCATTCTTCGAAACTGCCCTCATCGAGCAGCAAGTCGATACGTTCGCGGGCAGTAAGCTTGCCGCGACTGTGCTGGGTGTCGATCCGCTGCTGACCACCCCCAAGGGCTGCAGCCTTACGTTTCTCTTCAAGTTGGTCGAGTATTTCTTGCATACTTTTATACCTTTCGCGCCGCAGCCACCTGCGACATTTACCGGATTAAATATTTGTACAAATACTTTACCGGGCTTGACGTCGTTCCTGGATTATCCTGAGAACGTCATGGGCGGCAAGCAGGATGTTGGTACCCGGTCCATAAATAGCCGACACACCAAAACCCAGCATTTCATCGTAGTCCTGTGGCGGAATAACGCCACCGCAGATGACGATGATGTCTTCAACCCCTTCCTGTTTGAGACCCTCAATGACCTGCGGAACCAGTGTTTTGTGTCCCGCTGCCTGCGAAGATATTCCTATCACGTGGACATCGTTCTCTATGGCCTCGCGCACCGCCTCTTCCGGGGTCTGAAATAAAGGTCCGATATCAACATCGAAGCCGATATCAGCAAAAGCGGTGGCAATCACCTTGGCACCGCGATCATGTCCATCCTGACCGAGCTTACAAACCAGCATACGCGGTCTTCGTCCTTCATCCCCAGCAAAATTTTCCACTGCCTGCTGAATGGAAGCAAAATCCTCGTCACCTGCATACGCGGAACTGTACACACCTGCAATCGAACGGGTCACGGCCCGATGGCGGCTGTAGACCTTCTCCAGCGCATCTGAAATCTCACCGACTGTGGCCCGTGCACGCGCCGCATCGACGGCCAGTGCCAGCAGATTGCCAGTGCCATCTTCCGCTGCCGCAGTCAGCGCATCCAGCATCTTGTTGCAGAGTTCTTCATCCCGGTCCCTCACGCACTTCCTTGAGGCGTTGGATCTGACCCTCTCGAACGGTAGTATTGTCGATATCCAGGATATCGATGGACGGTTCTTCTTCCAGTTGATATTTGTTGACCCCGACAATGATTTCCTCACCCTGATCGATACGTGCCTGTCGCAGCGCCGCAGCTTCTTCAATGCGCATCTTGGGCATACCGGATTCCACTGCCCTGGTCATACCGCCCATCTCCTCCACTTCGTCGATCAACTTGCGTGCCTCGGTGGCCAGTTCATCGGTCAGACTCTCCACATAGTAAGAGCCTGCCAGGGGATCAACTACATTGGTGATACCCGTCTCCTCTTTCAGCACCAATTGGGTATTACGAGCTATGCGGGCCGAAAATTCGGTGGGTAAAGCCAGTGCTTCATCAAAGGAGTTTGTATGCAGCGACTGAGTGCCCCCAAGAACGGCAGACATGGCCTCGATGGTGGTGCGAATGATGTTGTTGTAAGGATCCTTGGCGGTAAGGCTGACACCGGATGTTTGACAGTGGGTGCGCAGCATTAATGAACGATTGTCTTTGGGGGCAAATTTCTCCTCCATCAGCGTGGACCAGAGCAGGCGCGCTGCCCGCAGCTTGGCCACTTCCATAAAGAAGTTCATACCGATGCCAAAAAAGAACGAAACCCGCGGTGCAAAGGCATCCACATCCAGACCGCTGGCGATTGCGGTGCGTACATATTCGATACCATCGGCAATGGTATAGGCCAACTCCTGCGCACAGGTGGCCCCGGCTTCCTGCATGTGATATCCGGAAATTGAAATGGAATTGTAGCGGGGCATATTGGCGGAGGTGTAGGCGATAATATCGGACACAATGCGCATGGATGGTGTCGGCGGATAGATATAAGTATTACGAACCATGAACTCTTTCAGGATATCGTTCTGCAGGGTTCCAACCAGTTTCTCCGGCGGCACACCCTGCTCTTCCGCTGCGATGATATACATCGCCATGACCGGCAAAACCGCACCATTCATGGTCATGGAGACCGACATCTGATCCAGCGGGATACCATCGAACAGAATTTTCATATCTGCTACGCTATCGATCGCTACACCCGCTTTGCCCACATCACCCACCACACGCGGGTGATCCGAGTCGTAACCACGATGGGTCGCGAGATCAAAGGCCACTGATAAACCGGTCTGTCCCGCTGCAAGGTTCTTGCGGTAAAAAGCGTTGGAATCCTCGGCAGTGGAAAATCCTGCGTACTGACGTACGGTCCAGGGGCGGCCCACATACATGGTGGCCTTGGGTCCGCGGACAAAAGGTGCCAGACCAGGCAACGAGTCCAAGTGGCCTATACCCTCAAGGTCTTCGGATGAATACAAGGGTTTGACTGCAATACCCTCGGGCGTGTCACAGGTCAGCTCATCTAAAGGCCTGCCTTTGCACTCTTTGCTAGCGAGCACTTGCCAGTCTTCAAGTGTTTTCTTCGGAAACTCAGTCATCACGATACCTGTCGATTATTTTTACTTAACAAGCCGAGATCACTCAGCTTTTATGTCAAACGCACAAGCCACCATAGATCCGGTAGCCATTCGTAGATATGCAGATTTTACTACCATCGAAGTAGACTATTGACCAAGCGCTGAAAAGTCCAGAAATGTTGTTGAATAATGTCTTTGATCCATTCATCTGTAAACCAGTTCAATCGAGGTAGTTGCACCCTCTGTGTTATCAACTGCACAATACAGATCATTCTCAACTACGGGGAGTCCGAATGAGCATCGACCAAATTGACCTGAAGCGTATAGGTGCCTACCTGGAGGCCCATCTGGAAGGGTTCAAAGGCCTTAACAAGGCAGAAAAATTCTCGGACGGCCAATCCAATCCCACGTTCCTGCTGAACGCTAATTCCGGCCGCTACGTGCTGCGACGCCAGCCGCCTGGTGATTTACTCAAATCTGCACACGCGGTGGACCGCGAGTACCGGGTAATGTCTGCACTGCGCGATACCGATGTTCCAGTGCCGCACACCTATCACCTGTGTACCGACCGGGATGTGCTCGGCAGTATGTTTTACGTCATGAGTTTTGAGGACGGCCGTGTCTTCTGGGATGCGATGCTTCCCGAGCTCGAAAACACACAACGCGCAAAAATTTATGATGAGATGAATCGCGTACTGGCAGCCCTGCACGACATCAATCCGGAAAACGTGGGTCTCGCTGACTACGGTTACTCCGGAAACTATTTTTCTCGCCAGGTGGGTCGTTGGAGCAAACAATACCGCAGTTCAGAGACCAGCACGATTGCAGACATGGACCGGCTAATCGAGTGGTTACCGGCCAACTTACCGGAGGATGACGGCAGCGTCAGCCTGATCCATGGCGACTACCGCATGGATAACATTATGTTTCATACGAGTGAAGAACGGGCGATAGCCCTCCTGGACTGGGAGTTATCCACCCTGGGCCACCCCTTTGCCGACCTGGCCTACCAGTGCATTCAGTGGCGTTTCGATTATGACGACCTACTTCCGGGTCTGGGTAAGGTAGACCGGGTTTCACTCGGCATTCCCACCGACGAGCAATACGTGACGCGCTATTGCGAACGCCGCGGGCTTACGGGGATACCGGACTGGAACTTTTACCTGGTATTCGGTTTATTCCGTATGGCCGCCATCGTTCAAGGCATACTCAAACGCGCTATTGACGGTAACGCGTCCAGCAGCAAGGCCTTTCAGTATGGAACCATGGCGCCCAGGCTGGCTGCCATGGCGGTGGAGATTATCGACCAGGGATAAGCTAATCGCCACCACAAGCGGCAGCCGTAATCGGAGCGACTCTCCCTTCAATATTTCACTCACTTTCAACTCGCCAATTCGGCAGTCCCGGCCGCAGCAGTTTTCCTACAAGAATTATCTCCATTAACCACTGTTTAACTCAGCTCAACCGATGCAAGCTATATGAACTTGTAAAAAGAGCGGGTTGTTGCCATCAATGCAATCATTGATTATAATGAAATCAATTTCTCAACATTCGCCAGTATTATGGCCAGTATCACAATCCGCAATCTTGACGACTCGGTTAAAGCACAACTGCGTATCGCTGCCGCCACGCATGGACGTTCCATGGAAGAGGAGGCGCGACAAATATTGCGCCGAACACTCATGACACAGAGCAATCCGGGTCAAATGGGAAGCCGGATAAGCCGACGTTTTGCTGAACTTGGCGGTATAGATTTACCGATCCCAGAAAGATCTGAGCCGCGACCGGCGCCCGGGTTTATTGACACTGACGAATGATTCTTCTTGATACCAATGTCCTTTCCGAACTAATGAGGACATCTGTCTCACAAACTGTTATCGATTGGTTGGATCACCAGCCTGTAACCAGCCTCTATATTTCCGCGATAACCCGTGCCGAGATAGAACTGGGCATTGGCCTGCTGCCAACCAGCAAGAAAAAGGACCAGTTAGATCAAGCTGCCGTTAAAATGTTTGATGAATTCATAGGCAGGTGCTTACCTTTTGAAGAAACTGCAGCCATTGAGTATGGGAAATTGGTTTCTCGCAGGCGAAAAACCGGCCACCCAATCAGCATTGAAGACGCCATGATTTCCGCCATCGCACTAACCCACGGCATGAGCCTGGCCACCCGCAACACTAAAGACTTTTCATCAATTGATGGTCTTGAATTGATAAACCCCTGGAAATAATCGCTTGAGTGCCTTTGCGGTGTATGTAAATGAGTATCTCAACTGACATGGAGCCGCTCATCTAACACCTCTACCAAAGGCTCCAAAAGCGATGCGCCTAAATTAATTGACCGCTCTGTTGACCAACCCACTCTCACTCTTGCCGCCAATTTCCTACAAGACTTTCAGCAGATTGCTATATCAACCCGCTTAAGAAAAATCATATGTTATCCAGATGGGGGAAAAGCCTGTCATTTTATTTTCAATTGTTGCGATTCGGTCACATATGTCCGATGCTCTACATTGAAAAATGCTGAAAGACCTGAATATCAACCCAAAGGATTTCTGATATGAAATTTGTTTATCCCTATGTATCAACGCGAGAAGGAGAGAGCATGATCGTGCACTTTCCTGATGTGCCAGCAGCAGTGACCCAGGTGGATCCTGGGGAAGACTTCGATGAATTTGTCAGGGATTGCCTGATTGTAGCGCTGGGTGGATACGTGGCCCTCCACCAATCACCACCGCGTCCTTCAGTCGTTCGGGCTGGCCCTGCGGTTACTCTTGATATCCTGACCTCTGCCAAGCTGGCCCTGGCAATGGCCATGTCCGACCTGAGCATGAGTAATGTGGCCCTGGCTGAGCGTCTGAGTGTCGATGAGAAAATAGTTAGACGGCTACTGGATCTTGATCATGTCAGCAGGATAGATCGGCTCGAAACTGCTTTGGAGTATTTGGGTCTTCAACTTGAGCTTTCGGTATTGCCAATACCCAATGTCGGACAGGATGCGTTCCGTGTTCAAATATAATTGGGTTTAGCATAGATAGGATGGGGGGGCATTCAAACTTACGACCATCGGATTAAAAAATTCGCGCCTGATTTGTCAGGTCTTTATTAATCAGTCACTTACGGTGTTTGTCCATTTGCATTGTGCCCGTAAACGCCAGTAAACGCCGGTAAATAACAGCTAGTGGGGCACAAATTGGGCACAATTGAATAGCCGATTTTCAATACTCTGAACGTCCGTTTCCGGCCGAGGTTAATGGGATGGTCGCCCCTACTCTAACCGGCATTTAAATGTCAAAGTGGTGAATGCGAGTTCCCACTAATCAGAGAGAGGTAACCATCCCATTACCCTCGGCCAATATAGCGGACCACAGCAAAGCATGGAGAAAGAATCAGTAGTTGCACATCAGAACGACTGTTACCGTCAGTCGGAGAGCAACAGGTTACACGACAACGTTACTTCGCTATGTAATTTCGCCACTTGTGGCTGCCATTGTTTTCTCCACGAACAACTCCGTAAAACGCGAGTCCGGGTACTTGGAAATGATGTCGGCAAGGGTCTGCATTTCAACGTGTTTGTCGTAGAGTTGGGGCTCGGGTCTTCGCAGATGATAGTGCCTGAATCGCCAAAACGACGTGGCCACTGCGGCATATACTACAAAGGTCTTCAAAGTTTTTCGTTCGATTGACTGAAGCGTTGTCTTTTTCTGATAACCTCGTATGAACCGTCCCCGCTTTTTCGAAAGAGATACCTTTACGATCTCGACATGTACCGATGATTGCCATTCCCAGATCGAAGTTACGGTAGTAGTGGCAAGCTTCTTCGAAATCAATGATCGCCATAAGCTGATCATCTTTAACGATGATGTTGTCGAAGAAGACGTCACCGTGAATAAGTGTCATTGGTAAATTCTGAGGAATCCGTTTTTGTAAATAACTATTCCTCTCCGATAACCAGTCGACATAAGCATGATCAAGATTGGAATTTATCACTTCGGAGAAATAGCTGCGGCCATAGGGAAACGATTTAGGCAGGAAAGAAGGCGCGGATATATCATGTAGCCGGGCAATTTCCTCGCCCAACTGAACCAGTAGGTTCCCAGTTAAGTTGGCAGCTATGTCTCCGTCGACGTGACGCTTCAACATGACAGGTTTTTCATCGTGCAGTATTACGATAGGCTCTTTGGGTGGTACAACAACTCTCGAGGTGCGAATACCGTGATCGGTCAAATAGACCAATAGATTTGCAAGATTAGTTGCGTGTTTTAATGACTTTTGATCGCAAAGCGTCAGAACGTACTTTCCCGAGTTTGTCTCGACGCAATAGTTGCTGTTCTCGCTTCCGCCGTCCAAGACGGAGAAAGCTGTAATGTCATCAATTCCGAACCGACGAGCGAGACCCTCAACCGCAGCCCTGTCCAGACGAGCATAAAGCGCCATCTAAATACCTGCCTAATTGGACTTAGATGGCTTTACAAAATCAATGAGGAGGACATCTCTGTGCCCGCCACCATCGCGCTTGCCAGAGACTATCGGCGAGACGCTGTGCCATAGAGAACGGTCAAAATAATATGAGTCGAAGTAAGACTTCTGCTTCCAAACAGCCTGGGCAGCTGCCGTCGGCTCCGGACCATTGCCGTAAAAGTTATTGACGCCACCAGCAATATTTTGGCGAGAAATCAAATGTTGCGAAGTATAGTATTCGTCGTCACGGTGAGTGCCCTCAGGCGTGGGATTACCCGGCACTCCAGGCGTGGCGATTATCCGGATCTGATGAACGCCGATTAGCCAGTCGTCCTCGATGTGTTTGTTCGAAGTCAGCTGAGCAAAGTCAAACAGTATCAGTTCGCGTAGAAACGGATTTTCGACGGTAGTGGCGCCCAGTGCTGAGAAGTGTCTTTGCTTGCCGCCGTTGAGAGGGTTGATCTCAATGGATTGATAGAAAGGCGCAGCGGGAGTGTGGGCCAACTGACCGGTCGAACCGGACAGCTGGTACAGCCCCGTATCGCCTCAATCGATAACTTCCGCCATCGGCCATGTAGGGGTCTGGCTCGAGATGTTCCCAATCACGCCTGAATAGCTCACCAGATTCATTTAGATCTGCTGAAAACGAGAATTTATGGGAAGGAACCAGTGCGTAATGAGTTTGCTCAAGACTGCTGCCTATATCGGCGTCAACGGTGATCACATTTTTTTGTATCCTAATACGGGTCAGTAGTATACAGAGGTTCAACCGTTCAATCCGATATGTTATTGAGTGTAAGGAAAACAAACACTATATTGCCAGTTGTTGCAGGTATTGAGAATCTCAAAAATTCATCTTTACCTGCCCGATGATTGCGAGATCTCAACAAACCGGAATGTCTGCTGTTGGCTGTGGCAGCTATTCACAAGTCTTCTATATTGAGGCACAAATCAGGCACATGGAATATAACATTGGTGAATATTATAAGTTACAAGTTACTAATTTAAATGATGTTTATGGTTTGTCAGAACAAGAAACAAATCGGATTAAAAGAGGTACTGCCACGGGAGTTGCCCGCCGAGCCCCCCCCTGGCTCAGGTTCGGGGAGAAAACAACAGGCTGCAACTGGAATTGGAGTCTGGCGAAGAACTGCTGGTAAGCGGTAAAGGTGCCGGTCGATGGCCTACCAGCGAATCAGTATTCGCCGACTTGATGGAGATTTATCGGTATCGTATTGGCACGAAAAAAGGCAATGATGGGATTGAATTTTAGTCCTAATCAATTGCCTTTCTTAAACAGCTCGCGATGGACATCACTATTCCGGGAGGTTATTGATACCGCGCACGAATTCTACCGAACCTCTGAGGGTCTGGTTATTAATCGCCGCAAGGTATTGCACTTCGTAGTCAGTGCCACGCAGGGTTTTTTTTGATCATGCCCTCCAGGTTTGGCCGCTTACCCTCTGGCTCAGTGGCCGTACCGATCCCGCCACCGAATTCGACGATCATTTTGATGCCGTCAGCGAACGCGGTTTGAAGGTTGGAATGCCACAACACCGGATGGAACAACTGAAAGAATAAACGTGCCCTGATGTCTTGCGGGTCGGGTTCATGATAGCCACCTGTGAAGTTGGACAAAACCCGTACATCTGACAGGTCAAACTCCGCCGTTTCCAGCACAGATCGGTAAAGTTGTGCAGCTTTGACCATGTAATATGTATGGAAAGCACCTTCGGTCTTCAGTCGTACCGGGCGCTTGCGTGGGAATTGTTCCTGAACCGCCTGTTCCGCCAGGGCCAGGTCTTCGCTGCGACCGCCAATGACCGTCTGCTGGGGCAAATTACAGCCGGCAATTGCACAGTGAAAGCGCTCGGCAATCGGCCGAATGGTATCGATATCCAGGGGGAACGCGGTCATCTCGCCTTCACCATGGATACCCATCAACTCGCCACGTTTCTGTACCAGTTTCAAGGCACTTTGGAAGCTGAGGGCCTTTGCGGCAACCAGTGCTGAGTACTCGCCAAGACTGTGTCCTGCAGCCATAACCGGTTTCAGGCGATTTTCGGTCAGTTCCCTGAAAACCTCCAGGCAGGCAATGGAATGGGTCAGCAAAGCCGGTTGTGTATATTGAGTCAGGTTGAGCTTGTCTTCCGGGTCCTTAAAGGAAAGTTCCGATACGTCGTAGCCGAGGACATCGCCAGCGGTCTCATAGATTTTTCGGACGACAGCATATTCCTTATGAAGATCGCTACCCATGCCCGGGTACTGTGAGCCCTGTCCCGGGAAGGCAAATAAGACGTTTTGTTCATTGCTATGCACAGCTTTCTCACCTGGAGTTTTTACGGGTGCTCAGAATAGCCAGCAGCAACCATGAAAGCAAGCCGCAGTCCGGTCCCGTACTCACGTCACCTGCCCTTTCTTTTCAGGCTCGTTAATGGATTGGAATATACTCTTTCCAATCAAACTAAACAGATATCAGTTCAGATCAATTTAACAGCCTGGGAATTATTCCTTTAAATGAAAATAGTTGCCGACAAAAACATGCCCTTGCTCGCCGAGACATTCGGTCGCCACGGCGAAGTACAACTACTCAATGGCAGGGAAATCTGTCGTGCCGACCTGGCAGGTGCAGCGGTACTGTTGGTCAGGTCTGTCACCCGGGTAAACGAGAGCCTTTTGAGCGGTACCGGTATACGATTTGTTGGCAGTGCAACCATTGGCATTGACCATCTGGACACTTCCTGGCTGGAAGCAAATAACATCACATGGGCCCATGCTCCAGGCTGCAATGCAAACGCTGCGTCCCAATATGCGCTGGCTATGATGTGGCTCGCCTGTGATCGCTTAAACCGGGATTTCAGTTTGCAAACCGTCGGTATTATCGGTCGCGGCAATGTGGGTGGACGGCTTGAACATCTTTTAAAAGTACTGAACATCCCAGTGATGTCCTGTGATCCGCCTCTGCAAGACCTGGGTGAACAGCAATTGGTCTCCATGGATGAGGTCTGTACAAACAGCATCATCAGTCTGCATACACCCTTAACAAGCAGCGGAAAATACCCGACCAAAAACCTGCTTGATTCCAGGCAGCTTGAAAGACTGAACCCGAATACGCTACTTGTGAGTACGTCACGAGGTGGCGTGATTGAAAAAACCGCTCTGCTGGCACAGCTGGGATCAGGACGATTGCAGGCTGCCCTGGATGTCTGGCCGGATGAACCGTTTATCGAAGCTGAAATGCTAAAACAGGTAACCGTAGCTACACCACATGTTGCCGGCTATAGCCGTGAAGGCAAACAGGCTGGTACGGAAATGATTTACCAGGCGTTTTGCAGGGTTTTTGAATTGAATTACTTCAGTGATCCGGCGCTAGCTTGCGAAACCTTAACGCTGGATTTTCCGCCACAGGTGAGCGCTGATGAGGCACTGAACCAATCTATTCAATCCAGCAGCCAGGTTATCCGCGATGATGCCGCTTTGCGGGAATTACCGCCATATGATCCGACTGATAACCGGGTACACATTGATAGCCTGAGGGCCAATTACCCTGAACGGTATGAGTTCAAGTCTCACCTGGTACAGGGTTTAGCGGATGCCGATAAAAACCTGATGAAACAACTCGGTTTCAGAACTGATTGAGATGATACCGGTTAACGGTCACAAGGTCGCGCTGACTGCTATCACCCAAACCTGTTCGAACTGCATTTATCCCGCTGTTTTTTATTAAAAAACATTGCTTTAAACAAGCAAAGCGTGTAACTTGCGCGCGCTAACTGAACTGGAATCCACCGTGATAAAAAACCTTAGAAATATCGCCATCATCGCCCATGTTGATCATGGCAAAACCACGCTGGTCGACCAGTTGCTGCAGCAGTCCGGCACACTGGGCGAGCGTGCGGCCACACTTGACCGTGTCATGGATTCCAATGATCTGGAAAAAGAACGCGGCATCACAATTCTGTCAAAGAACACCGCGATCACCTGGACCCATAGCGATGAAGAATACCGCATCAACATCGTTGATACCCCGGGCCACGCAGATTTCGGCGGAGAAGTTGAACGTATCCTGAGCATGGTGGATTCCGTGCTGTTGCTGGTGGATGCAGTTGATGGCCCCATGCCACAGACCCGCTTTGTAACCCAGAAAGCGTTCGAAATGGGGTTCAGGCCCATCGTGGTCATCAACAAGGTCGACCGGGACGGAGCACGCCCGCACTGGGTGCTGGACCAGACTTTTGAACTGTTTGACCAACTGGGCGCCAGCGACGAACAGCTGGACTTTCCGGTGGTCTACGCCTCCGCCCTGCATGGTTATTCCGGTCTTGAAGATACCGTTCGCGAGGGTGATATGACACCCTTGTTCGAGACCATCGTGAATGAAGTCAAGGCACCGGATGTAGACCTGGACGGCCCTTTCCAGATGCGTATTACCACGCTGGACTACAATACCTATGTTGGCGTCATCGGCATTGGCCGGATACAACGCGGCACCGTCAAACCCAACCAGAGGATAACCGTCATTAATCGTTACGGCGAGCAGCACAATGCGCGTGTCCTGCAGGTGCTGGGTTTCCGTGGTCTTGAGCGTATAGAAACCGCCGAGGCCAATGCAGGCGATATCGTCGCGTTGACCGGCGTGGAGAACCTGCGCATATCAGATACCCTGTGTGACCGGGACGCACTGGAAGCACTACCACCTCTGACGGTGGACGAACCCACCATCAGCATGACCTTCCGGGTCAATAACTCACCCTTTGCCGGACGCGAAGGCAAATACCTGACCAGCAGACAATTGCGTGAACGCTTGCTACGCGAAGCCAGCCATAACGTGGCTTTGCGAATTGAAGAAACCGCCGATGCGGAGAAATTCAAGGTATCCGGTCGTGGTGAATTACATCTATCCATCCTGATAGAAACCATGCGGCGGGAAGGTTACGAGATGGCCATTTCACGGCCGGAAGTTATTCTTCACACAGTAGATGGCGAGACACAGGAACCCTATGAGTTGCTCGTGGTTGACCTGGAGGCCGACTACCAGGGTGCAGTGATGGAGCGACTCGGTGACCGCCGCGGCATGTTGCAGGACATGCAACCTGACGGCAAAGGCCGCATCCGCATGGATTACATCATACCGGCACGCGGTGATCGGGTTTTCAGTCGGAATTCCGCACCGTGACCGCCGGAACAGGATTGCTGTTTCATACCTTTGAAGAATACGGCCCCTATAACCCTGCGCCCATTTCTACCCGTAACAACGGTGTTCTGATTTCCAACAGCACCGGTAAGGCCGTGGCCTATGCGCTTTTCAATCTGCAGGATCGCGGTCGTATGATTCTCAACGCCGGTGTTGATATCTACGAGGGACAGCTCATCGGCATCCATAACCGGGGCAATGACCTGACAGTCAATCCGTTGAAGGCCAAGCAGTTGACCAATATCCGCACGGTCATCAAAGACGACAACGTATTGCTGGCATCACCACAGATAATGACGCTGGAGCAATCACTGGAATTTATCCAGGATGATGAACTGGTTGAAGTCACACCCAAGTCCATCCGCATCCGCAAACGGCACCTGAAGGAACACGAACGTAAGGCGGCTGGCCGCACCGCCAAGAAGAAAGAAGTCTGAATTACTACGGTCTATTGCGCAGGTTTTGACCCAGTAGACTTTGCAGACGTTTGATATGACGCTTTCCGAAATCGGATCGCAATACAATATCAAAGCGGTCGGGAATGGCGGCATCCAGCTTTGATATCCAGGCTGATTATCCGGTCACGACGCGCTATCAACAGGGTAGTTTCCTCGCCGGGATGGAAAACTGTCACCAGGCTTTCCAGCTTTGATTGTGCAGTCTCTCGTCGCCGATTGCCAATATTTCATCTCCCGGGCATTAAGCCGGCGCCAGCGCCACTGCTGCCGGTAAGCACTGCCTTGATGATCATGCCTGGTTTGTTCTCGTCCCAGATCACGCCAAAGCCGCTCTGCAACGGTACCTCGCCTCCTTTGCTATCGCCATTGTCGTTCTCAGCGACCGGTCCACGTTCAAGCTTGAGGCCCGTACCAGTCAAGTGCAGCATCTACATCAGGTTCAGCGGTTGTTGTTAACAGGGACTGGAGAAATACCCCGGCTTGGGCCCTCCCACATCAATGAGAACTTTTGTTCAAATGCACCGCTGGCATATGGCTTGCTGGAATACAGGCTGTACATTTTCCTCATCACCTCATCCAGGTCGTGGCGGCCTTTGCTTTCCTTCCTGAGGTAAGCATCCAGCACGAAACCGATCACAGCACCCTTGGTGTAATAACTGATGGTACTGTTGACCGAGTTGGAATTGGGCTGGTAATGCCGGATCCAGGTATCAATGGAGGCTTCCGTAACCGGGCGCAACAATCTGCCGGGTGTCGTTTCAAGACGGTGTATGTCTTTGGCCAATAATTCCATGTACTCTTCCGGTTTGATCAGGCCGGCACGTGACATCAATAAATTGTCGTAATAACTGGTCAGCCCTTCAGCTAGCCACAACTGGCTGGTGTATTGTTCATGCTGATAATCATATGGGGTGAGCTCTGCAGGGCGCATGTGGCGTACGTTCCAGACGTGGAAAAACTCATGCGCAACGATACCCAACCATTTGATATAGTCGTCGCGGTCGCGCATTTGCCGGCGACCGGTCATGATCACCGTACTGTGGTCATGCTCAAGGCCCCCTTTGGCTTCAACCGCAAAATTCAAAAACCAATAGGGTCTTTTAAGCGGGTTAGTTCGCCAGAATGATTGCGTTTCAGCGACAATTTTTTCCACATCCCGGGCGCCTTTTGGCGTCCCAGGATTCATTCTCGCCCACATTCAGCAGTACATATTCCTGATCTTCATAAATGAAGCGATAGCTTGGTGCCTTCGCCACGACCACCGGGTTATCCACCAGCTCATCATAATCGGCTGCCCGGTAAGCTCCACCCTGCCCGGCAGGCGGCATGGCTGTAAACACTTCACCCGTATCACTTACAATTTCGAGCAACTGGGGCAGATCGCGGCTCTGCTCCGTATACAGAAAAACCGATGCACCATTGACCAGGGAAAATGCCCTGCTTGCCCAGCTGGAACTGACATTGAGCTTTGGCGTGAAGACCTCGTAATGGACCACCAAAGTACCAGGCTGGCTGGTATTAACCTGCCAGCGGTCTTTACTGACTTTTCTGCACGCGCAGCTTTGTGCCATCTTCGGACAGCGCAGAAATGCGATCTACATTGGCAGCATAATCCCGTATCAGGTAAGACCCCGGCGTCCAGTTTGGCATAATCAACTCTGTCACTGGTCCGCTTACCGGGAATTCAGAGCGCACCAGGATGAGTTGCTGCCGGCTCGCCGGAAAGCTTAGCGTATGGCGCACTTCATCGTCTGCCGGCGCTGCATCCGGCCATAAGAACAGCAGTACCAGAACAAATAGAGGCAGCAAACGCCCCGGCGCGCGAACCCAATCCAGTCGTGTGGCATAAAACCAGCTGCAAGCTAATCCAGTTTTTCAAACTTGCTGACGATCAGCATGGCCAGTTCCAGGGCCTGCTCATAATTCAGGCGCGGATCCACAATGGATTTGTAAGCCCGCTTCAGATCAGCCTCACCCAGGTTTCTCGCCCCGCCGGTGCACTCGGTGACGTTTTCACCGGTCAGTTCCAGGTGAGTGCCGCCAAGCTGTGAACCATGCTGGTGATGAATTTCTATGGCCGCTTCCATTTCGCTCATGATATTGCGGAATCGCCGGGTCTTGATTCCCGATGCAGTGGTTTCTGTATTGCCATGCATGGGGTCACACACCCACAAAACCGGGCGTGTCCAGGTCCTGCACCGTCTTGATCAAAGGCGGTAATTTGGTTTCGATATCGGCTGCACCCATTCTGTGGATCAGCACAATACGCCCTGGCTCGGATTCGGGGTTGAGTATTTCCAGCAAGCGTTGAAGTTGTCCCGGCTTTCAGCAGTCGGGCCCACTTTTAATGCCAATGGGGTTGCGGATACCCTCTGAAGTATTCGACGTGAGCACCATCAACATCGGCCGTGCGCATGCCAATCCAGGGAAAATGTGTGGTCAGATTAAACCAGCCCTGCTGCCGCGGCACGACGCGGGTCAATGCCTGTTCATAGTGCAGGTGCAGTGCTTCGTGGGAAGTATAGAAATCTACCCGTTTGAGGGCGCTGCACGGCTACCGGATATGGTCTCCATGAAATTGACCGCGCGACCAAGGCTGTCTGCCAGGCGCTGAAACTCTTCGGCAAGCGGCGAATGCTGCACCCAACTCAGGTTCCAGTACTCAGGATGATGAAAATCGGCAAAACCCCCATCAACCAGTGCGCGCACAAAATTCATCGTCATCGCCGAACTGGCGTGGGCCTGGATCAAACGCTGTGGATTCGGTTGCCTTGCTTCCGGTGTGAATTTAACCGAATTCACCAGGTCACCACGGTAGCTGGGTAAAGTTTGACCGTCACGTGTCTCGACATCCGATGAACGCGGCTTTGCGTACTGTCCGGCAAAGCGGCCAACCCTGACCACCGGTTTCTGCAAACCATGCGTCAGCGTCAAACTCATTTGCAACAGCACCTTCAAACGGTTGGTAATAACTTCCGAGTTACACTCCGCAAAACTTTCAGCACAGTCCCCGCCCTGCAAAAAGAACCGTTTACCGGCTTGAGCCTGGGCAATCTGTTCTTTCAGCGACAGGATTTCCCACGATGTTACCAGTGGCGGCAAGCTTGACAATTCATCAAGGGTAGCCTGCAATGCAGCCTGATCCGGGTAAGTTGCCTGCTGCTTTGCCTGCCGTGATTGCCACGAGTCAGGCTGCCATTCATTGTCTGTGCGTACATTGTCCAAATGCTCTGTTTCCTGACTCATCGTTCTGTTCTCATTATACAATTTCTCATTTTCAGTGTCTCAATGCCTGCCCGGGACGGTAAACCATCCATAAGGTGACCAGACCCAGTCCCGCATACCAGAACAGAGTCCACATTGGCATACTCATACCCATAAAAGACCATATGACTTCGGCGCAACTACCCGATCCCCGCAGCACCGATGCGAGAACCTCGGTTAAAGGAAAGTTGTCCAGCATGTAATTCAAACCCGGACCGCATTCAGGTACCTCATCCGCAGGCAGACTTTGCAACCAGATATGGCGACCAGCTATTGACGCACCAAGAGTTGCGCCTGCCGCGACCAGCCATGCATAAATTTGCAAACCTGTCCTGCCCGGATTATGAATTGCCGCAAGCAATGCAAAAGCCCCCATCCAGATAAAAACAAGTCGTTGAAATACACATAACGGGCAGGGATCCAGATAGTCAACATACTGGTTGTACAGTGCAAAGCCCATCAATGACGCACAACATATAAACAACAAATATATACCAGGCTCTCGGGGTGATTTTATTCAGCATTTTAATTCCATATATTTTGCCGCATTGCGGCTGCTAAAGTTGATTTCACTGCTATAATTTGCGCAATTCTTTTCAGGTAGTGACTGTACAGTAATGCACGCAAAAAATGCACCCTATAAAGGCACCAAATTGACTACTCCAAACATCCGCCTGGATCATCTCTATGCTGATCTGAATAACAGCATGTCGCAGTTACGCCAGCAACATGAGGCTGTCCTGCAATCACGCAAAATCGTTAAGGGCAGCGTTACTTGACGGAGAAGCGCACTATGGCATCAATACCGGCTTTGGCGTATTGGCCAATAAGCGCATTTCAGACGATGAACTTTCCACCTTGCAGCAAAACATTCTCCTGAGTCATTCCTGTGGCATGGGTGACCCGGTACCACCGGAGATCACCCGCTTGATGCTGCAACTTAAAATTCATTCACTCAGCCTGGGTTACTCGGGTGTATCCGAACAAACCTTTATGCAACTGCTTACACTGGAGGAGCAAAACGTACTGCCCTGGATACCCAGCCGCGGCAGTGTGGGCGCATCCGGCGATCTCGCGCCCCTGGCCCATATGTGCCTGCCTTTGATCGGTCGTGGCGAGGTCTGGGATGAACACCTGTCTGCCCGGATACCCGCAGCTGAGGTACTGAAAACAAAGGGCATTGAGCCGGTCAGTCTGCAGGCAAAAGACGGCCTGGCATTGATTAATGGCACCCAGATGATGGCCGCTTATGGTGCTTTGTACTTGAACGCACACTCGGTTTGCAACGTGAGGCCGATTTACTGGCCGCCATGAGCCTTGAAGCATTGCAGGGCAGCGCCTCGCCATTTGATGAAAGAATTCACGCAATTAGACCCCACCATGGCCAGCAGGTCGTTGCATCCAATATCAGGAAACTACTGGAAGGCAGTGAAATCCTCACATCACACCGTGACTGCGGTAAAGTCCAGGATCCCTACAGCCTGCGCTGTGTGCCCCAGGTACATGGGGCCAGCAGAGATGCTCTCGACTATGCCCGCGCGTGTATCGAGATTGAATTGAATTCGGTTACCGATAATCCGCTGGTTTTCGAGGCAGGCGACATTCTCTCGGGTGGGAATTTTCACGGCCAGCCACTGGCGCTGGCGATGGATTTTGCTGCCATTGCATTGGCTGAGCTGGGCAGCATATCTGAACGACGGACTTACCTGCTGCTGGAAGGTCATGACGGGCTGCCCAAGCTGCTGATGCAGGATACCGGCGTCAACTCCGGGCTTCATGATCCCGCAATATACTGCGGCCGCGCTGGTTTCTGAGAATAAAATCCTGTGTCATCCTGCCAGCGTGGATTCCATCCCCACCAGCCTGGGACAGGAGGACCATGTCAGTATGGGCTCGATCAGCGCCTTCAAATTGCTCTCAGTATTAAAAAATGTCGAGCGGGTACTGGCAGTCGAATTACTGACATCCGCGCAGGCGCTGGACTTCCGCAGTTCACTCGCACCCGGTCGTGGCGTTGCGCTATCCCACCAGGCATTGCGTAAAGAGATCACGCACGCCGAAAAAGATTACGAAGTAAGAAATGACCTTGAAAAGT
>PVMK01121587.1_pt1 | contig 40014 bp, 26 predicted proteins | sample 1853481 | NCBI WGS metagenome assembly PVMK01 (sample SAMN08533507, study PRJNA380276) | Marine sediment metagenome, whole genome shotgun sequencing project.
CATAGAGAGGAACAGATAAGACTGTCTGAACATATAAAACAACTCGGCATCAAGGATGCATCCCAGAGGATCGCGGCTGAGGTAATTAAAATTATTGAACAACAATGATCTGGTCGAACCTGGATAGTGTTTATTTTATAGGTGCTGGCGGCATCGGGATGAGTGCGCTGGCACGCTACTTTGTGAGCCAGGGGAAAGAGGTATCCGGCTATGACAGGGTCTCTACCCGTCTGACCGATGCCCTTACCAGGGAGGGGATTACCATTCACTTTGATGACCTAGAGGAGCTAATTCCATCTGTTTTCAGAAAACCAGACCGAACCCTGGTCATTTACACCCCTGCCATACCCGACAGCCATGCACAGCTCAACTACTTCCGCAGAAGAGGATTCCGGCTAATCAAACGTTCAGTGGCCCTTGGCGAAGTATTCAACACAGGTAAAGGCATTGGAATAGCAGGAACCCATGGGAAAACATCCATCTCTACCATGCTGGCCCACATTCTTCATAGTTCCCCGCTTGGATGTAATGCCTTTCTTGGTGGGATCAGTAAAAACACTTCCAGCAATCTCTACCTCGATCCTGTATCAAATGTTATTGTGGCTGAAGCAGACGAATACGACCGCTCTTTTCTTACCCTATTTCCGGAAATGGCTGTGGTATCTTCCATGGATGCCGATCACCTGGATATTTACCACACCGAGGAGAATATCAGGAAGGGATTTGAATCCTATATATCGCAGATTCGCGATAAAGGCACATTGATCTATAAGTACGGACTCGATCCCCAAATCCCCGATCATGTGGAAAGCTATACCTATTCTCTGGATAATACCCAGGCCGATTTTCATGCAAGAGACCTGCAACCCAATGGATTGGGGTATAAATATACAGTGGTGACTCCCAATTCGGTTTTGCCGGGGATTAAGCTCTCTCTCCCTGGTAAGCTTAATGTGGAAAATTCCCTGGCAGCAATAGCTGTCTCTTTTCAGCTGGGACTTGCTCCGGAAGTCATCGCCAGGGCCTTGTTAGAATACCAGGGAGTAGAACGGAGATTTGATGTGCAGGTTCAAACCCCAAACCGCATCTACATCGACGATTATGCCCATCATCCTACTGAGATCAGGGCATTTCTTACTTCACTGAAAGAATTGTTCCCTCAGAAAAGACTTACAGGGGTTTTCCAACCTCACCTGTTCACCCGCACCCGTGATTTTGCAGATGAGTTTGCCAGGAGCCTTGAGATGTTGGATGAATTGATTCTGATGGAGATCTATCCTGCCAGGGAGGAGCCTATACCAGGAGTGACTGCCGGGATGCTTCTGGAAAGGGTCAATCTGAAAGAGAAGGTCCTCGTTTCACAGGAGCAGCTTCTAAGGGTGGTGAAGGAGCGGAACCCTGAATTACTGGTGACTATGGGAGCCGGAGATATTGATCAATTTGTGACACCGCTAAAAGAGTGGTTTTTGAGATTATGAAGAAGATATTAAAGATAGCTACCTGGATTGGGATTGCCGTTTGGTTTGTGGTAGTCCTTGGTTTTGTTTCTTCGGAATCGAACCAGGTGCTATGCACTCGAATGGATGTGATACTGTCTGATACCATTCTTCATCGTTTTGTGACCAGGGCTGATGTACGGAATATGCTTGAAGAGGATGATTTTCAACTACAAGGGTATCCCCTGGATGAAATTAACACCAGGCAGCTGGAGTCCATTCTCGAGAAAAATGCCTACATCAAAAATGCAGAGCTTAGTACCGACATATCAGGAAGATTGGAGGTAAATGTGGAGCAGAGGATACCCCTGGTGAGAATCATGCCCTATGGGAAGAGAGGATACTATCTGGATACGGAAGGTGAAATGCTGCCCCTTTCTGACCAGTATACCCCATTGATTCTGCTTGCATCAGGAAATATTCCCTTCCCGGAGGAGAACAGCAAGGAAAACAAGCAGCTGGAAGAGATTTTCAGGTTCTGCACCTATCTCTCAGAGCACCCCTTATGGAAAGAACAAATTGTTCAGATATATGTAAATAAGTCCGGTGAATACGAATTGATTCCCAGGGTGGGAGCTCATCACATCCTGATGGGAGGAATGGAGAAGTGGGAGATAAAACTGAGGAATCTTGAACTGCTTTACAGGCAGGGGCTATCCAGGTATGGATGGAATAGTTACGGGACAATCAATTTAAAATATACAAATCAAGTTATATGCACTAAACGTTAAGACTATGGCAACAAATGAAAAAATCGTAGCTGCGGTAGATATCGGCACGACCAAAATCGTAAGCCTGGTAGGACGGTTGAATGAACTGGGAAAGCTGGAAATCCTGGGAATCAGTCAGACCCCCTCCAAGGGCGTTAAACGAGGGGTCGTCCTGAATATCGAGGAGACCGTCAATGCGATCCAAACCACAACCTCCGATGCAATAGAGCAATCGGGAATTAAGTTCAATGAGGTGTTTGTAGGGATCGCCGGACAACACATTAAATCGGTAAGAAACAGGGGTTATATTAATAGGGATTCCTACGACGATGAGATTACAAGGGAGGATGTACAGCACCTGATCGATGATATGTATAAAATCCCTGTAGATGTGGGTGAGGAGATCATTCATGTACTTCCCCAGAGCTACATTGTTGATAATGAAACAGGTGTAAAAAACCCTGTGGGCGTATATGGAAAACGTCTGGAAGCCAACTTCCATATTGTGATTGGCCAGATTTCATCTGCCAGGAACATTGAGAAATGCATTAACCGGGTGGGTTTGGATGTTAAACAACTGGTGCTGGAGCCTCTGGCTTCCAGTGCGGCTGTACTCACCGATGATGAGAAAGAGGCAGGGGTTGCACTGGTGGATATTGGGGGGTGGTACCACCGATGTGGCTGTATACTATGACGATGTGATCCGGCATACGGCTGTGATCCCATTCGGAGGCAACGTGATTACAAGGGATATCAAGGAGGGTTGTGCCATACTCCAGCGACAGGCTGAATCACTGAAGCTCCAGTTTGGATCAGCCCTTGGTGACCTGGCCCAGGAGGATAAGGTCGTAACCATCCCTGGAATTTCAGGGAGAGATCCCAAGGAAATCAGCTTCAGGAGCCTGGCTTACATCATACAGTCCCGAATGGAGGAGATTATTGATGCGGTATGTTTCGAAATTGAGAATTCCGGTTATATGGATAAGCTCAGTGCCGGAATCGTACTCACAGGAGGCGGATCCATGCTTAAGCATCTAAATCAGCTGGTAAAGTTTAAAACAGGTATGGATGTAAGAATCGGTTTCCCGGGCGATAAAATGGCTGCTGATTCCATTGAAGAAATCAACCAACCCATGTTCTCCACCTCAGTGGGTCTTTTACTGAAAGGACTCGACTATTATGAAGATAAGCAGGAGGAGATGGTCATCAGGGAAACAGCTGAGGAAGTAGAAAATCAGGTTGAACCCATGCAGGAACTTGTAGAGGAAGTAGAAGAGAAAAAAGTAAAGAAGAGCATGAGGAAGGGTAAAATCCTGGAGAGCCTGAAGAATACCTTGAGCGATATTTTTGATGAGACAGATGTGAAAATGTAGCAAAATTAAGAACCATGGAAGATTTAATGAATTTTGATCTGCCGCCAGAGCGGTCATCCTTAATCAAAGTGATTGGAGTTGGAGGAGGTGGAAGCAATGCAGTGAACCACATGTACAAGAAGGGCATTAAGGATGTAAACTTTGTGGTGTGTAATACAGACGCTCAGGCACTTCATAACAGCCCTGTATCTATAAAACTTCAACTGGGAGACAGGCTCACAGAAGGCCGGGGTGCAGGAAGTAAAGCTGATATTGGACGGGAAGCAGCCACAGAGAGTATGGACCGGATCAAAGAGGTATTATCCAGCAATACCAATATGGTCTTTATTACTGCCGGCATGGGAGGTGGTACAGGAACGGGTGCGGCTCCGGTCATTGCAAGTGCTGCCAAGGAAATGGGAATACTGACTGTTGCCATAGTCACCATTCCTTTCCGTTTCGAAGGCCCGGATCGTGTGAACCAGGCCATAGAGGGCATTAACGAACTCAAGGATCATGTGGACTCCCTGCTGGTAATTAACAATGAAAAGCTTCGGGAGATCTACGGAAACCTGAAGGTGAGCAACGCATTTGAAAAGGCCGATGATGTACTGGCCATAGCAGCCAAAGGCATTGCAGAGATTATCACAGTACACGGCTATATAAACGTGGACTTCGCAGATGTACAGACAGTGATGAATAACAGTGGAGTGGCCATCATGGGTTCTGCCACCGCTTCAGGAGAGAACCGTGCCATGGAGGCCATAGCTGAAGCGCTCACCTCTCCCTTGCTTAACAATAACGACATCGCCGGAGCCAGGAGTGTACTGTTGAATATAACCTCAGGATCGGAAGAGATCACCATGGATGAAATCTCCGAAATCACCGACTATGTAGTAAGTGCATCTTCGCGTGATACCACTTTGATCTGGGGAATGGGCAAAGACGATGCACTGGGCGAGCAGATCAGTGTGACCATCATTGCCACCGGATTCAGGATGAATAGCATTCCTGAACTTTATGTGGGCAAGAAGCAGAAACATTTTGTGCCTCTTCGTGATACGGGGCATGACCAGGGGATTAAAGAATCTGGTTCCAATGTGATCTCGTCGCAGTCTTCATTGGAGTTTGGTGTGAAGAATAAGGAAGATGCAGAAGAGTATATACTGATGGATCAGTCCGGGGAGGTCGATCCTGAAGATAAGGAGAAGAAAATGGCAGAGAGGGTAAAGAACCTTCGGGAAACCCATGAGAAGTTAAGGGAGCGCGGATACCTGAACAGCCGGGGGGATGATGAGATCGAGGAACTTGAAAATATTCCCGCTTATGTGCGAAAGAAAGTTCCCATCGAACAAAAGAAGCATTCGGAAGACCAGGAAGTTTCACGCTATCGCCTCACCGATGAGGGAAGTGATGGCGAGGGAGGACCAAAGCTGCGGTCTGATAACAGCTACCTGCATGACAATGTAGATTGAGTCAGGGTACAAATTTGTATCCGGCTCCCCTGATGGTTAGAATGTGATTGGGATTAGATGGATCAGCTTCGAGTTTTTTTCGAAGTTCAAGGATATAATTATCTACTGTCCTGGTCGTTGGGGTAATGTCAAAGCCCCAGACCTTTTCTAACAGATCGTGGCGGTGAACCACCTCATTTTCATTTTCAATGAAGTACTTCATGATATCGTACTCCTTGCTGGAAAGCTCCACCTGCCTATGGTTGACAGTCGTCTCGTATTTTTTAAAATCCAAGGACACATGACCAAATGAATAGGTCTCCACCTCGGTATGTTCTTTGGATGTTCTCCGGAGCAAGGCCCTGACACGAGCCAGCAATTCCGGGATACTGAAGGGTTTGGAAATATAGTCATCAGCACCTATGTCCAGGCCTGCAACAGTATCCATTTCAGTCCCCCTGGCTGTAATCATAATAATGGGTAAATCAGGTTTTTCCTTCTTAAGTCTCCGGCATATTTCATATCCGTTTAATCCAGGAAGCATGATGTCGAGCAACAATAGATCCACATGTTTAACCATGGCAGTATTAAATCCTTCCATTCCGTCAGTGGAAGTATGAACCTCATATCCCTCAAAAGTCAGATTGTCCTTCAATCCTCTTAAAATACTGATATCGTCTTCAATGATTAATATGTCCATTATCCTGAGTTTTCCTGAGTTGATTTGAATAGGATGGTAAAGCTACTTCCTTCCTTGAGCTGACTCTCAACCTTGATATTTCCGTGATGAGCCTTAACTATATCCTTTACCACTGAAAGCCCAAGTCCCGTACCACTGATCTCTTCTGCACTTTTTTGTTCAACCCGGTAGAATGGTTGAAAAATTAAATCTTTTTGATTTTCAGGTATACCGATCCCTTTATCCTTCACCTGGATAAAGATCATCTCGCCTTCTTTTTTTAAGCTCACAAGTATCTCTTTCCTGCTCCTTGAAAATTTTATGGCATTATTTAATAAGTTGATAATGACCTGTTTGATGGCTCCCGGATCCACAATTGCTGTCACTCCATCATCAATCTCCTTCACCAGTGTAAATTTTTTCTCCACCAGCCAGTATTCCAGATCTTGAATGGCCTCATTTACCAGGGCTGTTACATTGACATCCTTAAAGTGGTAATTCAGTTTTCCTTTTTCTCCTTTCGAGAAATCTAGAATATTATTGATCATTCTTTTTAGGCTCTCTGTTTCTTTCAGGATAATCTGCAGATACTCATTCTTCTGAACTGCAGATTTGATGCGATTGAGCGCAATCGATTCGGTGAATAATTGAATGGATGTGAGTGGCGTTTTTAGTTCGTGGGTCACATTTGAAATAAATTCAGCTCGTAATTGGGCCAGATGTTCCTCCCTTGAGATATCCCTCAAAATCAAAAGAATACCAAGAATCATTCCTCCAAGCAGCAAGGTTAATGCAATCCCATAGATCCAGCTCCGCCTTTTGACCAACTCATCAATAAGGCTTTCTTCCTGCAATTTAATAAGCACATAATAGCCAGGAAAATACGTGGATATCTCAAAGAATGTGGCATGTGGACTCTCAGAGGCATTTGTCCGGTTTCCAATCTGCCCCAGTTCAAGTTCATATTCAAACTCAGTTCCAGAAGCAAGACTCCCTGGAGATAGCTTAGCCCATAAAGACTCCATCAGGATTGAAAAACCTCTGGCATATTCATCATTATCATTGATCAGAACTAATTCCCCACCATTAGGATTCTTACCGTTCAGGGCATGATATTCAATATTAATTAGCGGAAATATATTTTTATTATCTGTGCGAAGGTACTCCCTGATCACTTCCTTGTTTCTGTCTATGAATGATAAGCGGTATCTGATTTTCTGAATAGATTCTTTAAGCTTATTTATCAGCGTATTTGAGTTGGATTCCACGTCAATCCAGTCGTTTACCTGCTTCAATATATCAAGGGAACTTTGATTCAAAGGAATCCTTCCGTCCTCCATACCCACCAGACAAGATTGCATTTCCTGAAGGATCTGATCTCGGTTCTTTGTGTTTGAAATCCTGATCAATTGAGGCATGGCATAATAGACGTAGGGAAATCCATGCGAATCACATATACCAGGAAACTTCGAAATAATGGATGAATAGTATATGAATGCCTGTTTTCCATCCTCCTTTTTCACTGATAGTCTTGCCAGGGCATTCAGGCTTTGTACCGAATCCAGATTATTAGTGGATGCTCTTAAGGCTGATAGGTATTTGCTATTTGCTTTGCTAAAGTCCTTCTCAATAAACTCAGCTCTTTCTCCCTGATCAAAATTAGTATGAAATCTTGCAGGTGACTTCCTTATATTGCGGTTTTCGAAGCCATCAATAAACCATGGCCAAATAAAATTGCCGTAGTCATCCAGGAGAAATACCTGCTCTATCAGAACAAAGGTATCCATCAGCATCATACCATCGGCCTGACCTATATTATGTCTATCCCAATAGTCTGAGAACTTTTCAGCCAGATCGGTTATTTCCTCTTCAAAATGATCTGACAGAGTAAGTGCAAGGTTTTTCTGCTCCTCCTGAATTCTTTTTTCAGTTAACTCCTTGAGATTGGATATGTTATTAATGCTTAAATAGGCAAGAATGCTTCCCGATACAAGCACCACAGAAATAAAAAATATCGTTAGCCTGAGTACCGGTTTTTTCTTGCGAGCCATTGCCTGTTTAGTCAGAGGGTAAAAAATTTTCCATCACCCATACTGCAGGGGATAGGGGCAAGGTATAGAATGAGAATGCAATACGTCGGCCATCAGGAGCCATGCTAAGACTGGAAGCTCTTTCTCCTGGAATTGCTACGCCAATTTTCTCTATCTCTCCACCCGAGGCAGGTACCCTGCATATAATATTCCCAGCAGGGCCAACTATTCTCCCGAATAGGATGTACTTTCCATCAATAGTCCAGGTACAAAAACCATGGAAACTAATGTAGAAATCTTCACCTTCTTTGGATGTAATAAGATTTTTGACCTCCCCTCCAGAAGTGGGTAGAAGTAACATTGCAGCCCTTGGTGTTGATAGATCTAGATCTCTTGAGTTTACAGCTAGCCAGAGACCATCAGGAGACAGTGTTATTTGCAGAAATTTTTTTGATTCATAGAGTGTTTTTTCAGCACCAGATTCCAGATCCCTCGACATAACTTTCCTCACCCTGGTTTCCATATCCATTTTACCATAATAGAGTGTAGCTCCATCAGGTGAATATTCATGCTTCCCAAAAAGGCTTAATCCTTCATCAGGAGAAATAATGGTCTTCACCTGACCGCTCTGGATATCTATCTGGTGTAAGCCCATGGTATTATTTTCGGTAAAGTCCACTACCATAATATGTTTGCTGTCTGGTGACCAACAGGGGTAGCCTATTTGATGGAGTTCAGGTATGATTCTTTGTTCCTGCTTCGTTTCAAGGGAACGAATGACCAACATATTTCCTCCCCCTCTGTTAAAGTTAACAATGGAGGGTTGCATCACACTTATATATGCAAGGTGGGTTCCATCAGGTGAGTAGGCTGGTAGTCTGTTGTTTCCCTGGAACCTTGTTTCCATCTTTTCCAATGGTGTATGAGCGTATCCCGAGGCATCCAGCTTTGCCATATATACATCACTGAGTTCTTTTGCAATAGTATAGTAAAAAGCGCCTGAGGGCTTAAAGCCCAGGGCCTCAATTTGTCCTATGTCAGATTTTAGGAGGTGAGGATCCCCACTGGGCAGGCAATTTTCAATCCGAGTTTGATCAAACCCTGTACTACCATCACGGTCACTGGAAAACAATATGCTTTCTCCATCTGGAGCAAGTCTCAGGAAAAGATCATTGGCAGGATGCTTTACCAGCGCTATCTCAGCACCTCCGTCCAGGGGAAGCATATAAATATCCCGTATGCTTGTATTGCTTTCTTGCTGACGGTCGTAAATAATGGACTTACCATTTTTTGAAAAGCACATCATTCCCGACCCCTCTCCCGACCCCTCTTCAAGAGTTTTTAGTACCTGCATCGATCCATCAGATACATTAATCAATCCTGCTGTCTCGATCTTATTGTCCTTATAGTCCATACATGCAAGGATTTGCTTGCCATCGGGGGACCAATCGCAGGCGGCAATATATCTTGCCTCTTCATTGGTGTAGAGCACTTTAGGCTCAGAACCATCCAGTCCGATCGTGCGTAATTCATATTCCATACCATTCCGCCAGGTATAAACAATCTGCTTTCCATCGGCTGACCATCTTGAGTATTCCGCATATACCTGGCTTCTATCCGAGCTGTCATTATTGGTCAGACGGCGGGTCTTTCCGTTAGCCAGCTCATAAATTGCCAAATCACCAGTACTCCAGACCCCATATGAAATGTATTTCCCATCAGGTGAAACTTCCCCATACAGATAATCCGGGACTTCCCAGACTTTTCGGATACTTAATTCTCCTGACTTTTCAGTCTCATTGATTTCAGTTTGTGAGAGAAGAGCCAGCTTTTCCCTGGCAATTTTTACGGTTTCTGTCTGGTCCGGGTAGTTCTGAATAATATATTGATAGGTTTTTTGGGCCTCCGTCCTTCCCAGCTTCTCATAGCATAGTCCGATGTGAAGAAGGGCAGTTGCCTGCAAGGGTCGTCCGACCGACTCATTGGAAGCAACTTTAGCATAAATATCGATGGCCTCCTGAAGGGAACCTTCTCCCTCTTCTTTCATTAATCCTTGTTGAAATTGTGCCTCAGGATTTTGGGCCTGCAGGGGCGATAGAATTCCTATTGCCAGGATTACCAGCAATGCACTTTGCTTACATACAGTTGAAGTTTTCATGTTCGGATACCTCCAGAATTTAGTTTGATTATACTTCAATCAAAATTAAAGTGTAATCAGAGGCCCATTGTCATAAGCATGTTCAAGTTATGTAAAAAAGAGACCCGGTCAGGATAGGACCGGGAAAAAAAGAAGGGCGCCTGGTTGGGCGCCCTTTCTTTATAAAGATTTTTGTCCGTGGAAGGTTATCGGGTTTCGAAGCCTTAGCCCAGCCACAGGCTGGGTGCAGCGAGAAAACGATAACCTGTAGCTAGTTGTAGAACATATCCAGCCTGTTGTCCTCAACATTGGCTGCATCCAGCAATGCATTGTAAGCTTCAAAATTGCTCCTGGATTCGATAGTGTATCTGAGCCTTGATCTGACTGCATCCACATCTTCCACGGGGGTGGTGAGCTCCGTACGATCGTTCACTGAGATCACAAATACACCACTCTCTCCAACCAGGGGTAAAGAAACCTGGTTTATGGGAAGGTACATGGATGCACCGACAATGTAAGGTTCAAGTCCAATGCCTGAAACGTAGGTATTGGCAAACTTAACCTGTGTCGCTTCCCCCACATTTTCACTGTTGGTGATTCCAAACTGGGTCAGATCAGTTACACCTGCGAGCTTTTCATTTAATATACTTACCAGCTTTTCAGCCTTCTTCTCTTTCTTCACTGCCAGCGTTATCTCAGCACGAATACTCTCCAGGTTTGCATAACCTTCTTCTCTTGATTCAGTAAGTACGGCAATGATATATTTGTCATCGCTCTGACTGAAGATGTTGCTCACACTATTTAGATCTGCTCCATAGGCCCATTTTGTAATTGAAATGGGTTCTTCAATACCAGGGATATTTTGTTGATCTTTGGTAAGATTGGGCGCAAATCTGGGATCCAGGCCAAATTCACGTGCCTGTTCTGTGAATTTTTCCAGATCCGTGGCTTTGCCTCTAAACTTGACAGCGCGGTTATAATAATCCTGGTTGGTTTCGTCGCTTGCAAATATATTACGCACAATGCTGGCCACCTGAATCTTACGTACCTCATGACTCTGGTTCTCAATCTTAATAATGTGGGTTCCGAATTGGGATTCCACTGAAACCAAATCTCCTGTGTTGTTTTCAAAGCAGGCATCGTTAAAGGCGGTTACCATATTTCCCTCTTTGAACCAGCCCAGGTCGCCTCCGATGGCACGGTTGCTCTCGTCTGCTGAAAACTCCAGCGCAATCTGGTTGAAATTTCCTCCATTCTCAATTACTCCTTTAAGGCTGTCAGCCAGGTTGGTCATCATTTGCCTGTTTCCTCCATAGGCCTGAAGAGAAAGCAATATATGTCTTGCCCTTACTGAATCGGGTCGCATCTGTGCATTGTAGGCACGTGCCAATTTGTAAGAATCATTCTCCTCATAGGGGCCAATTATGGTTTCCTCGGAGGTGTTGAATATGGAATCTCTTAGGCTTTGGGGAAGCTCTTCATAGGTATAAAACCTGGTATCGAAGGGTTCATCTGAAGTTCCATTGACATACCTGGGTATTTCGTCACTTTCAGTTCTGGAAAATTCAGCTTTTGTTTGTGATGATTGATACCTGGCGTTTTCAATATCTTTTTCGCTGGGAACCACCTCAAATACTACATATTGGAAAGTTCTTGAGGCAACTTGCTTATAATTCTCCTGGTTTGTTTTATAATAGGCCTTGACATCCGATTCGGTAAATGTGATCTCATCATCAGCTACCTCAGTAAATGTTTTTGAGATATAGGAGAAATCAGCACTTTTACCAGTCTCTGTCATATGATCTTTCAGATCAAGTGCAGAGGGTTGCATGCCTTTTTTTACCATGGTGAAGTACTTCTGGTTCATCTTCTCATCAATAATCTCTTTCTCGATAAACAACCAGCGCTTTTTTTCCTGTTCAAACTGGGGATTGTCCAAAGCATTGAAATAGTTGGTCATCACTGCACGGTTCAGCTGTCCGGTTTCCGGATTGGAGAACATCTGACGAATAATGGGGTGTGGCTCGCTTAAAGCCGGGTTGCCATTTAATCCCATGGTCTGGTCACCGGTGATCATGGTCTTCAGTTCATCTGCACTGACGTAGATCCCAAGCTTTTCATAGGAACTCTCCATAATAGTTTCCCTGAGCAATCTTCTCCAGGTCTCTTGCTGAATCTGCTTCTCCATCTCCGAGTCCAGTGACTGACCACCAGCATTGAGTTGATAAAACTCACGCAGACTTTTTTCCCTGTTCATATACTCTGTCGCCCCGATCCCTTTGCCATTGATCTCTGCAACTGATTTCTTTCCAAGGGAGGAAGATCCCGAACCCATCATATCTCCAAGAATGAATGCGAAAAGTGCCAGTCCGATTACGACGGCGATCAATAATCCTGCCTTGTTTCTAATATTCTGTAATGTGGCCATTTATATGTAACTGTTTAACTATTTGTATACCTTGAAATTTGAGCGTACGAATATAGTAATAATTAGAGGTTTAATAAAAATAGAATGAATGAAAATTACCTTATCAGAAATGGATCACTTTAAGCTCTACCTCCTCAATGCGATTTGAGCTCACATCTGTAATGGTAATCAGGAAGTTATCCAGTTCAACGGTGGTGTGTTTCTCGGGTATGCTTTCGTAATGAAAAATGATATAACCTGCCAGGGTATCATACTCTTCCGATTCTGGGATCGACAAAAAGTACTTATCATTCAGATAATCGATCTCATGACGGCCCGATAAAAGGTATTTATATTTCTCCAATTTCTCTTCCACCAGGTCGCTGGTGTCATGTTCATCTTCAATTTCTCCAAAGATCTCCTCAATAATATCTTCGGTGGTAATCAGTCCCGACGTTCCACCAAACTCATCCACCACCAGGGCAATGCTTTTGCCATCTTTGATAAAACCAGTAAGCAAACTATTTACTGCCAGAGTTTCGGGGACTATCTTAATAGGCTTTAAGTGGGATTTAATCATATCTGGCTTCCTGAACAGGTCTTTGGAATTTACATATCCAATCACATTGTCGATGGTCTCTTTGTAAATAAGAATCCTGCTGAGTCCGGTTTCAATAAACCGCTGCGACAAATCTTTCATGGTAGATTCAATTTCCAACGCAATCACTTCTGTCCTGGGAATCATGCAGTCCCTTACTTTCAGGCTGGAAAACTCCAGTGCATTCTTAAATATCTTTACCTCTTCAATCTCTTCACGATCTGTATTTTGTTTGGTCTTCAATGTGGTAAGCAGATGGTCCAGGTCCACTTTGCCAAATACCGGTTCGGTCGACTGGATATCCGGCCTCACCTGAAGAAGGTATTTCATGGTAAAATTTGAAATGCCTATGGTAAGTAGCGTAATGGGATAAAGAAGGGTGTAAAACACCATGATTGGAATACTCAGCAGCCTAAGCGAGTTATTGGGGTTGAGCCTGAAGAGGGTTTTGGGTAAAAATTCTGCGGTTAGCAGGATTAGCAGGGTGGAAATCAAAGTCTGAACCAGCAGGACCAGCGCTTCAGAACTATCTTCTAAGATATTATGGATGGGATCTTTTAGAAGCATGGCAAAAGCCATTCCATAGATCACCAGCGAGATGTTATTGCCCACAAGCATGGTGGCAATAAATCGTGAAGGGTACTTATTGAAGTAGCTGACAACACCTGCAAAGATCTTTTTCTGTTTCTTATCGATCTCGATTCTCAGCTTGTTGGCCGATATAAATGCAATCTCCATGCCCGAAAAGAAAGCTGAGAAGAGGATAGAAACCAGTATGAGAATAATGAGAATGAGTGTATTCATATTCTATTGTCGTGAAATTCTCATTCGTCTTCTGAAATAGTACATTAAAAATGCGAGGATTGAAAAAAGGAAATAGTACCAACTATCCCCAAATCCGGTACTTAAAGTAACATCCACAGCCATAAATAACATAAGCCCGCCAAGGACAAACCAAACCACTTCAAAAAAGCCTGAGATATTATTCTTCATCCTTAACATTTATAGTTCCACTGGATCCAATCAATTGCCAGTTGGAGAGATTCTGATTGGATTTAAATCCCTTTTTTCCATAAAGGATACTCTCTTCGTTGTGCACCCGGGTGTAGGAGTTTGAATAGATGATTTCACTCTCCATATCCCAGAACAGCTCTTCGGTATAGAGGGCATCCCCATTGTCCATGCGTCTTGCAATCACATTGCCAGTAGCGTGCCAGAGTTTCTCCTTAGGGTAGTAAATGGTGTAATCAGACCTGATATCCGATTCGATTTTCAAGGAGTCATCGTAGAAATAGACCTCCATCCCTTGGGGAAACTCATCATAGGGCCGCTCCAGATCAGGAAAGGATTGGTAGGAAGCGGCAATGATGTGCATCTTCACTCTTGCTGAGTCGCTATAGATTACCTCTATGTTTTTGCTCCTCAGAATGGGCGTTTCAGTATCTTCGGTTAACATATTGATGCGTTCAATGTCGTTTTCACATCCCAGAAGGAGCAGGGTCAACATCAATAATGTTCCGATACAGTATCCAATGGAGCGACACATAGTTGCAAAGATAGTAAAAAGCAGTTCCATTTTGGAGGCATGAAAAAAGGGTACCCTGTTGGAGTACCCTTTAAATGAATGTTTTTATGCTTTTACTTCCTTGAGCGAACGGTGGTGTATTCGTTGATACATCCTTTTACCTGGTAGGAGTCACCATCTTTCATATCCCTGAAGAATACCTCTTCGTTGTTGGGATACTGGGAAGCATAGTCGCTTAATCTTTTAGAGGCATCTGAAGCCACTGCGGGATCTACAGATTTAGCTTTTGCATACTTATCGGCTGCTACCCAGAATGCGGTTCGTTTTTCAAAATCACCACCCAGGTCGTCCCTTGATGCAATAATGGCATCTCCCCATGTAAGATAAGCTTTTCCGTGGTTGCTTTTGCGGGCTATGGCTTCACTGGCATAATATATGGCGTCACAATAATCTTTGTTGGCACTGCTTACAACTGCCAGTTCATAAAACCAATCGGCCCTGGTGTCATCGTCAAGATCCGATCCGATCACGGCCATCTGCAAATAGGATGCGGCTTTGGGAAAGTCGCTTTTTGAGATAAACAGGATAGCCAGCTGGTGGGCAGATTCTGGTCCTGGATCAATTAGATACATCTGCTCCGATGCCGCCACATAAAGATCCGATCTGTCACATCCGGAGGCAGTATAAAACTTAATTACCTCTTTCAGGAAGTCTTTATCCTCCTTATTGGCTTCAAACTGGGGCTCAAAGTATCCGTTGAGTGCTTCACAGGTCAGTAGCCCGCTGTTAATCATCAGCTCGTCAATATTTGCTTTTGCTCTGGGCCAGCGTGAACTCTTTCCCAACAATGGATCGATGATTGCAGTTACATCAAAATAGTCTTCAATGGCTTGATTGTCATCAACCACTCCGGCTTTATTAAGCGAGATACTTGAGTTGATAAAGGTAACCATCACAGCATCTCTGGATTTATTTTTTTCCATCTCAATGCTCCTTTTCAGATTGGCATAGCCCTCTTCAAGTGCCTCAACATTGAGCCTTCCTTCAGCATCTACTCTGCGGTAACGCAGCAAATCAATACCCCTGCGGCCCATGATACTTCCGGCCCGGCCACTATAGAATTCCATCCTCCTGTCGTAGATAAGCAAGAGTGTATCTATCATCTCGTCTTTACGTTTCGTGGCACTGGCGGATTCGATAAAAACCCTGTACATAGTAACCCCTTCCACAAACATCTTTTCACTTGAAGCAGGACACTCGCTAAATACACCTCGCCATGGGTTGATGGCATCTTTATAGTTGTTGTGTTTGAAAAACTCCCTGTAGAGAGAGAGGTTTTTTATGCAGTTTATACTGTCCTTCCCCTTCCCATATTTTGTACCGCTATCGATTCCTTTTTGCGAAATGGCAGGAAGGACAAGCAAAAGAGAAAAAGTTGCCAATAAGATGGATTTGAGGGCTTTCGTGTTCATACCGTTCAAAATTTCATGGTTTAATCAAATCTCCGTTTCCGGAACCATAGATCGTGTAAAGTTACATTAAATGTAATAATTCCATAATTTTCTTTCACTAAATTGTAGTCTGTTGTACCTCTGGTACCAGCAGTGAAAGCTAGATTAATGCTTGACTTTAACGTTTTTACCGGTAATCCTATTCCAAAAGTTATGCCATAGTCTATCAGCTGATAACCGTTGACCATTAAATAGTAATTGGTGTAATATCCACCCAGCCTGTAAGTGATGAGTTTGTGATACCCCCTTAGGGCTTGATAGTCAGGAATGAACTCGGCGCCCAGGTGTGTTGAGTTGGATTTTGTAGTGGAATGCATTTCCCCTGTGGAAGAGCCTGTCCAATCCTGCATGTAGAAATCGGCTGTAAAGGTCAGTTTATTGGGAATTCCAACGGCAAAACCCAGGCCTATCTTTTGGGGGATAGTGAATTTCCTTAATGTAGTATCCTCTCCCAGCACATAGTTTGGATCGATTCTAGTGGAATCATTAACATATGCGGGTTCAAATGGAAGAATCTGATTATTAACCGTGTATTGTAGCTCAGAACTGGCATTTGCCTGGAAATCATAGGTCCCCCCAAGGGTTAGGAAGAAATTGTCACTGAATTCTTCATGGTATTGGAGACCCACTGTGAAAACAGGTTTTCTCAGGTCAAAATTTTCGGCCGTAGAGACTAGTGATAATTGCGAATTCATGGGGAATTGAACATTTCTTTCCCTGGAAAGTTTACCCATCAGATAATTCATGGTAAGTCCTACCGATACGCGTTGCCACAGCTTAAGGGAGGTCCCCAAATAAAAGTTCATGATTCCGCCTTCCCCACTGTAATAGGTATCCAGCGCCTCTCCGTTTGTGTAATCATCAAATTCCTGTTTTATGCTGTACCCTATGCTGCTGTACGGCAGGATCCCGGCAGAGAAACCCATGTGTTTGCCCATGGAGGTTGCAAAGGTCACATGGTGCAGGTTCATGTTCCACCAGGAGTTTGACGAAACAGTTGTACTGTATTCATTGAAAAAGGCATTGAATCCAAAATCAAAATATACCGAAGTGCTGTCCAACGCCGCGAATGAGGCCGGATTTATTGGATTGATCCTGTTTGGATTGTGTATTGCAAGTCCGGTTCCTCCCATGGCCTGGTTCTGACCCAGCCCTGGTTTTGCCAGATCGCCCAGCGCAAATCGGGTGTAGGGCGAATAGGTGTTGAACTGGCTGTGAAGTTGACAGGTAACTGAGAAGGCGACAAGAAAAGTAACAAATAAGTATCTATATATCTTCAGTGGCATTGTGTTCCAATATTCTGTTAAGTCCGATCAGGTTCAGATTAAGGTCCACAAAGATGCTACTTTTTAGCTTTCCAACAAAGTAATTTGCATCTCCGCCAGTCAATACTACCTGTAGTTGAGGATATTCCTGGCTGATTGTTTCAATAAACCCATCCATTTCGAACAGTAATCCATTAACGATACCCGATTGAATGGCTTCTTTTGTACTGCTACCCACCAGTGGTGGTTTTTCATCGGGGCGCTCCAGATGAGGTAAGCGGGTTGTATACTTATTCAGTGATTTAAACCTGATTTCCAGTCCCGGGGAGATGTTCCCCCCTATAAATTCGCCTTCAGATGTAACAATATCATAAGTGATGGCCGTTCCGGCATCTATGACCAGAACGTTGGTTTCAGGGTAAATAGTATACGCTCCCACAGCAGCAGCAATTCGGTCATAACCCAGTGTTTCGGGAGTGCGGTATCGGTTAACAAGTGGAATTGAGGTAGATTGATCTAATTCAATGCAAGGGTGATAGAGGTTGCCCAGGTAGTCGATAATTTCCCTGGAATAGTTTACCACTGAGGAAATTATAACTCCTGTCAGCTCCTTATAGCGGGTATGAAAATAGGCAATCTCCCGGCTTGAAATTTTTTCATAGCTAGCTGTCTCGATAACACGTTTATCATCGCATACTGCAATTTTACACTTACTGTTTCCCAGGTCAAGAACTAGGTTCATTGGCGTTATCAGTTGCTTAATTTCTGCAGTATGGCAAAGGCCTCCTGTACAGAATTAACTTGGTCGCTTCTCAGGCTCAGTCTCTCCTGATCCTCCCGCATTCGAAATAGGCCAGGATTTGCCTGAATATTCCCGATCACCTCTTTAAACTTCGTAGAACCGTAGAAAGAAGATTCAGGATTGCTTACAAAATACGTAATCAGGATGCTCTTTTTCAATACTATTTTTTCAACACCACTGCTTTGGGCCAGCCATCTGAGCTCTACAACTTTCAATAATTCTTCTGAGGGAGCAGGAAGAATACCAAACCGGTCCACAAGCATATTTCGGAATTCATTCAGGCCTTGATTTTCCTTAATGGCATCCAGTTTTCTGTATAGTTCGACCCTTTCACTGATGTTGGAGATATAACTGTCGGGAAACAACAGTTCGAGATCGGTATCGATGTGACAATCAGATAGAAACAGAGTCTCTTCCAGGTCCTCGGTGGGCTTGGTGTCATAAAGGTTGCTAAACTCAGTCTCCTTAAGCTCTGTAATGGCTTCATTGAGGATTCTGTTGTAGGTGTCAAAACCCATATCTGCAATAAAACCACTCTGTTGGGCCCCTAACAGGTTCCCTGCACCCCTGATATTCAGATCCTGAAGGGCGATGTTTAATCCACTTCCCAGGGCCGAGAACTCTTCCACTGCTTTCAACCGCCTTCGGGCTTCCTGGGAGAGCAGGGTAATAGGGGGGGCAAAAATATAGCAGAAAGCCTTTTTATTGGAACGACCAACCCTGCCCCTGAGCTGATGCAGATCACTTAATCCGAAGTTCTGACCATTGTTGATAATTATTGTGTTGGCATTGGGAATGTCCAGGCCGGATTCGATAATTGTGGTGGCAATGAGCACATCATAATCGCCCTGCATAAAGTCAAGCACCACCGATTCCAGTTTTCTTCCATCCATCTGACCATGAGCCACCACTGCTCTGACTCCCGGGAGAAGTCGATTTACAATCTCTTTAATCTCCATGATATTCTGCACCCGATTGTGGATCAGAAAAACCTGTCCCCCCCGGCTCACCTCATACGATATGGCCTCCTTAATGATCTCCTCATTGAAGGTATGTAGCTCAGTGATAATGGGATGGCGATTGGGTGGTGGAGTGTTGATTATGGAGAGGTCACGGGATCCCATCAATGAGAATTGCAGGGTCCTGGGTATTGGTGTGGCAGTTAAAGTAAGGGTATCCACATTCAGTTTGATCTGTTTTAATTTCTCCTTCACGCTCACCCCGAACTTCTGCTCCTCATCGATAATAAGTAAACCCAGATCTTTGAATCCGATCTCCTTTCCCACCAGTTTATGGGTGCCAATGATGATGTCAATCCCACCCCCCTTTAGTTTGGAGATTATCTGTTTCTGATCTGCTGTGCTTCTGAATCTGCTCAAATAGTCAACTGTACAGGGAAAACCTTTTAATCTCTCTTTGAATGTATTGTGATGTTGTAATGCAAGAATGGTGGTTGGGACCAGGACGGCCACCTGCTTACTGTCAGTTACCGCTTTGAATGCTGCCCTTATGGCCACTTCAGTCTTTCCGAATCCCACATCCCCACAGACCAGTCTGTCCATAGGAAAGCTTGCTTCCATTCCCTCTTTTACATCAGCTGTGGCCTTTAGCTGGTCTGGTGTATCTTCATAGATAAAGGATGATTCCAACTCCTTCTGCAGATAGGTATCGGCCGAAAAGGAAAAACCCTGTTGCTCTTTTCTGCGTGCATACAGAAGAATCAATTCCCTGGCTATGTCCTGAACCTTCTTTTTGGTATTGCTCTTTAACTTCTGCCAGGCACCAGAGCCCAGTTTATATATTTTCGGTGCACCCGTATCCTTCCCCTTGTATTTGGAGATGCGATGCATGGAGTGAATATTCACATACAATACATCTTTATCCTTGTAAACCAGCTTAATGGCTTCCTGGATCCTGCCATTTACATCGATTTTCTCCAATCCGCCAAAGATCCCGATACCATGGTCCACATGTACCACGTAGTCGCCAGGATTGAGACCCATAAGTTCTTTTGCAGATACCGATTCCTTTCTACTGAACCGGTCATGGAACCTGAATTTATGGTATCGCTCAAAGATTTGATGATCCGTATAAAAGGAGATCTTCATATCATGGTCCATAAATCCTTCATGGAGGGTTTGGGTTACCACCTGGTATTGGAGCTCAGGATCTATTTCGTTAAAAATGGCACGCAAGCGCTCCAGCTGCTTCTCATTGTCAGAAGAGATAAAGTTTGTATAGCCTTCGGAGGCTGACTCATTCATATGAAGGGTGAGCAGGTCGAAATTTTTCTGAAAGGCAGGTTGAGGCGCTGTGTTGAAACGCCAGGTTTTCCCGTCGGTGCCCTTATAGGAAATTCCAAACAATACCTGCCTGAAGTTTTCCATCTGGTTTTTGATTTCCTGACCGCTCTTCAGGAATTTGGCTTTGTCGATGAAACGGTCAGAATTAGTGTCAAACTCTGTCTTTTCATAAAGAGATTGAATCTGATCGGTGATCAGCTCCGGGTTATCTGCCCACAGGGTAGTTCCAGAGGGAATATACTCAAGAAATGAGATCCGTTTTTCCCCCATTTCGTGTTCCCACTGAATGTTGGGTATTACATTTACTTTTTTTACCGTCTCGATGGAAAGCTGGGAATCTGCATCAAAGATCCTGATGGAGTCCACTTCATCATCAAAAAAGTCGATGCGGCAGGGATGGCTGGATGCAAAGGAGAAGATGTCCGCGATGCCTCCACGTATGGAATACTGACCAGGTTCATTTACAAAGTCAACCAGCTGAAAATCGTAGGTCTGCAATATCTCCTCCAGAAATGCCATGTCAATCTTCTCACCCTGCTTCAATTCGAGGGTGGTGTTACTCAGCTGCTGTTTTGTCACTACAGACTCTACCAGAGCCTCGGCATAGGAGATGATGAAGCTGGCTACCCTACGCTCAGACAGCCGTCTGAGTGTCTGAGTACGTGTGATAATATTTGCTTCATCGGTTTGCTGGTACTGCACCGAACGCTTGTATGAAGAGGGAAAGAACAGTGTACGATCCGGCGATCCATCCAATGTGACCAGATCGGTGTAGAAATAGGCAGCTTCCTCCTTGTCCCTGAACAGAATCAGATTTGGCCCTTTCAGCTTGTTCAGGCAGGCATGAATAAGCGCCGTTCTGGAGGACCCTGCAAGGCCTTCCAGGTGCTGCGTACCCAAGTTTTCTCCCTCCAGAGTCCGGATTAATTCCGGGAAATAAGGATGAGCCGTATATGGATTAGTGATCATGATCTCTTCGTGGCAAACATAATAAAAAAAGTGACCCTGTAGATTCATTGTTTCAACAGGCACCATGCTTAGAAGCCATGTTTAAAAAAAGAGATCATTTGAGATACGGGATGGTCTGCGGACCTTCCGGGAGAATGCAAATGCGGCACGTGGGGCCATATCGTTTCACCAGGTCTTTCACCAGCAAATCCATATCGGTAACAGGTCTCAGGTGGGTGCCTTTTACCACTTCAGGATCGAGCTCACTGTATAACCAGACATCCGCCTTCATCTGGATCATGGCCTGGAAATAGACTTGCCAGGTATCTTTCAGTTCTTTCTCATGTGTTTTGATAAATTCCATCAAGGCAGGCACATCCTCCACCGATCTGAGAATGGTTTCGTAATCGCTTCCCGAAGGAATTCCATCCCAGCATTCAGCTGCAATAATGATGGTTCCACCTTCCTTGACGACTTGCTCGGCAGCGCTCATTCCTTTTACCGACTGATACACATTCAGATCCAGCGGATAGCCCGAGTTGCTGGTAATCACCACATCAAAAGCCTGATCCAAACCAGCCATGGCAGTATCTTTCACAAAGGCACACCCCTTCTTATGGGCCTCCCTCAAGTCCCCGGCAAATACGCCAGTGATCTTCTTTTCGTTGTTTAAGGCTATATTCAGAAGGAAGAGAGGGGCTGCAAATTCAGCTGCCTCCATCACATCTTCCCATAGGGGGTTGCCATAAGTAAAACCCCACCTGGCCAGCCGATTTTCCAGATTTTGGATGGAGTGGTTGTGGCGAATGGTTTCCACATGGGCCATACCCGGCATAAGCGCTTTTCCCCCTCCGGAGAATCCCGCGAAAAAATGAGGTTCAATAAAACCAGTTAGAATCCTGAGATCATATTCCAGGATCTCCTTATTAAGATGGATATGGTTTCCGGAGGCAGTTGTACCCACGTGACTAAACTGGGCCTCTACTCCGGAATCGTTTTGAACAATCCTGAATCGGTTTACGATCTCCTCACCCAGAATGGTGACTAACTCCTCAGCAGTGGCAGGCCGATGGGTTCCGGTGGCACAGAAAAAGACAATGTCCTTTTCGGGTATGTGATCCAGTGCCTCCAGCAATGCCGGAACAAGAATATCATATGGGGTGGCCCGGGTAATATCGCTGAAGATGATAGCCACCCTCTGGCCTTTTTTTACGGATTCTTTCAGTGGAGGATGCTGAATGGGAAAAGACAGAGCATCCCTTACTGCCTGATCCTGATCTGCCAATCCCTCCACAAATCGGGGTTCAACCACCTCGGTGTGGATGTTTTTGGGAAGGTTGACCTTCAGGCCGGTTTTGCCATACGCCAGTTTAATTTCCATCTATAGACTTTTTATGTTACTTAAATCACCTGTGGAGGCAGCCTTTATAATAGATCCCATGTACTCATCTACCAATTCGGAAGTAAGAGGCACAGGCATATTCTCCAGTTTGGATCTGAGCTGGGGATTTTTGGCAGCCGAAAGAATTCGTTCGATATGCACTTCTCCAAATCCATCAATCTGACCCAATGAAGTTGGAAAATCTATACTTTTTGCAAAAGAGATCATGGCCTCTGCAAAGGCAATACCCAGCTCCTTCCCTTCCAGGGAATTAAAGTCCATGTTGCTGTAACCGGCTGCTTTGTAAATAGATCCCAACACCCTGAGAGGCTCCTGGATGGCAGGGGCATAGAAAACAGCATAATATGGATTCATCAGGGCACATGCACGGCCATGGGACAGCAGGTCCACCAGGGAAAAGCTGGTCAGGTGAGCTCCACTGGTACCTCCAATCATAATGGCATATCCGCCCAGATCGGTGGCAGCACAGAGTGCATTCCAGGCAGCGTGATCCGAAGGATCTTTGATGACCCGGGGAAGGTTGTTGACCACCAGTGAGATGGTGATGGAGGCAATCTCCCTGGCCTTTTCATACATTGGTTTTCCAACGGAACCAAAATAGACTTCCAGGCTGTGGGACATCCCATCCAGCGCTCCATCCAGGGTGAGATCGGGTGGAGTCTGATAAGTAAGCGCATAGTCAAATACCGGTACCTGTGGCACGACAGCTTCATCCACAATTAACTTCTTCTGGTTGGTCTCGAGGTTGGTAATGTTTGAATATTTTGTGAGGTGTGCCGCCGAACTGGCAGCGGTCTGGATAGCCACATGGGGAGTAAGGGTTTTTCCACTCTTCTGCAGGGCATCTGAAACCTGTCCCACCCCAAAGTAATCTTCGATCTCACCTCCAAGTTTTTCCAGAACAATGGCTGCTTTAACTGCATCTATGGTGCTGCCTCCGCCCATGCTGATCACCACATCGGCTTGTGTTTCCCTAAGGATATCAGCAGCCATACGCAGATCCTCCTCAGGTGCGTTGGGACGAATGATATCAATACTCTCTTTGATCAGTTCCACACTGGCAGACTGAAGGGAGGAGTGAAGGGCCTCCACAAAAGGATCGATCCCCGGAAACTGGCTCCTGATAAGGATGGCCTTTGTTCCATATGCTGCAACTGCATCACCTACCTCTCCCATGCAGTTTTCGCCATAAATGAATCTCCCCTGTTTAAAATCGGCAAGAAGGCCATCAATCGTCTCTTTATATTCCATATTATACTCGCTTTGCTCGTGTAAGTATACTCGCTTTGCTCGTGTAAGTATACTCGCTTTGCTCGTGTAAATATACTCGCTTTACTCGTGATAATCCTCTCACTTCGTTCGAGTTAATTAGTTAATTATGTTAATAATTAACCCACTAACCCACTAACCCACTAACCCACTAACCCACTAACCTCTACCTATATTATTCCACGTCCAATGGTATAGACCAGGATCAGACCGATGATCCCCACCACCCCTCCAACAATGGACATGGGAAGCAGGTTTCGCTTGATCAAAAGGCCCTCCATCCCCACCAGTCCAACCGTGGCACATGCAGCAATAACATTGTGTACACAAATCATATTCCCCATGGCGCCACCAATGTTCTGAAGACTTACTATAAGAATGGTGGAGATTCCCAACTGATCGGCCACTGAGAACTGGAACAGAGAGAAAAGCATGTTTGATACAGTGTTTGAACCCGACATAAAGGAACCCAGAGCGCCTATAAACGCATTCACCAGAGGCCAGGCTCCCTGAAATATATTGGTCATGGCTGTAGCCATGGCAATGGGCATTCCCACAATTCCATCCGGATTGTTGCCCGATTGCATCATGATCCGTACCATGGGCACGGCAAACACCATGGCGATCAGGGGATTTTTTATACGTTTCACCGCCTCTCCCCAGGCTGCACCCACCTGTTTACCTTTCATGCCAAATATGGGAATGCAAAGAAGTGCGACCACGATAAAGGGCAGAATTCCGGGGTTATAAAGAGGATCAATGGAGCCACTCACGGTGGTGTCAAAGATGTTGGTGTAGTTGATGGCCACCGATTTAACCCAGGTCCCAAAGGGCAGGTTCCTCACACGGGTGAGGATCAGCAACAGCCCGATGATCACATAGGGACTCCATGCTCGGAAGATGGAGATCTTCCCATTGCCCGAGGTCGATTCCATGCTGATGGATCCCATCCAATTTTTATCCCATGACTCCTTTTTCGGGAAGTCCCAGCTCTTTTTAGGAACCAGGAATCCGGCTTGAGTGGCTGGTATCAGAATGGCCAGACCAATGAGGCCTCCAAGAAGGCTTGGAAATTCGGGTCCCAGGAAGAGGGCCACCAATGTATAAGGTGCTACGAAACAGAATCCGGCAAACAGGGCATATGGCCATATGGCCAGTCCATCACGGATGCTTTTTTTCTCTCCGAAGAACCGGGTCATCATGGCTACCATAATCAGGGGGAGGATTAGTCCGGGGACCGCATGTTGCGCGGCTGTCCATACTCCCACCTGCTGAATGTATTCGGCGTAGGTCATTCCCGATTCGGCAATGGCCTGCTGCACGGAAGGGATATCCAGGGAGGATTGAATCCCAATCAGGGTGGGTGTGCCCACCGCACCGAAAGAGACCGGGGTTACATTGGCAATAAGTGCCACCATCACAGCAGCAAGTGCCGGGAATCCCAGAGAGAGCAGAAGAGGGGCAGCCAGGGCAGCTGGAGTACCAAATCCTGCCGAGCCTTCAATAAATCCCCCGAACAGCCATGCGATTATAATCGCCTGCACCCGTTTGTCTGTGGAGATGTTGGTAAAACCCCGGTTAATGGCTTGAATGGCTCCACTCTCACGCATGGTGAAGAGGACCAGCAGAGCTCCGAAAACAATAAAAATGATCTTCATGGCAATGACCAGTCCGTTGGCTGAGGCTGCAAGGATCCAGTTGGTGGGAGTTTTCCATACGGTCAATGCAAGAATCAGGGCAATCAGAAAAGCAACAGGCATGGCTTTGGTGGCTGGCCATCTGAAGCCCACCATAAAGACAAAGATGGCTAAAATGGGCAGTGAGGCGATCAGGGCAAGTAATCCGGCTGACATAATTAGATATGGTTTAGTTGGTGCATGTAAAATATTTAAAATATTCCAATTTGGGTCGATTATGTTACTTTTATTGCTCATACGTAACATTCCTACCATGAATATTTTGATTGCCCCTGATTCCTTTAAAGATTGCCTGAGTGCCCGCCAGGTTGCAGAGGCCATCCGGACAGGAATTGAGAGGGTCCTTCCCCATGCCACCTTTCAGATTGCGCCGATGGCCGATGGGGGAGAAGGCACCGTCCAGTCCATCGTAGATGCCACTGGAGGCCAACTGGTCCACTTGCAGGTACAGGATCCGCTGATGCGTGAGATCACGTCATTTTACGGCATTACAGGCGATGGTTCCACAGCAGTTATTGAGATGGCATCGGCCTCAGGGATTGAGCTGCTTACTCCTTCAGAAAGAGATCCCTGGATCACCTCCACCTTTGGGACCGGTCAGTTAATCGCTAATGCCCTGGAGAAAGGAGTTAAGAAAATATTACTGGGTATCGGAGGAAGTGCAACCAACGATGGGGGTGTCGGAATGGCAGAGGCGCTTGGGGTAAGGTTTTCCTACAGAGATCTAAGGCCATCGGGCCGTGGGGGAGGTTCTCTGGGGGAATTGAAACAGATCCAAATGGAGGGCCTGAATCCACAGATTAAGGATACTGAGATCTGGGTGGCCTGTGATGTGAGCAATCCCCTCACCGGGCCCGAAGGTGCTTCGGCCATCTATGGCCCACAGAAAGGTGCAGATCCCACTATGGTGAGGAAACTGGATGGTAATCTGAAACATTTTGCCGGAGTCATAGAAGAACAACTGGGAAAAAAGGTTGATAAGGTGCCCGGAGCGGGTGCTGCGGGCGGACTGGGTGCAGGGATGATGGCCTTTCTGGATGCTCATCTTACCAGAGGGTTTGATTTAGTCGCAGAAACGGTCCGACTTGAACAGAAGCTTATAAAAGCCGACCTGGTAATTACAGGTGAAGGAAAAATAGATACACAAACCCAGTATGGGAAGACTCCTTTTGGAGTGGCACAGCTTGCAAGAAAACATAAAATACCCGTGCTGGGTGTTGGTGGAACCATTGAAAAGGGAGCAGAAATTCTTTATGATCATGGCTTTGATGTGATTTTGCCCATCATGGAAAAGCCAGTGGATCTGGCATTTGCCCTTGCCAACGCAGAGCATTTGCTGGAGAACACCGGGGAACGGATTGGCAGATTACTTAGGCTCAATATCTAGCTGGCAAATCTGATAATAATCTTCATCTTGTTTTATTATGATGGAGGCGATTGCTATTTTTGCCTTCAAATTAAAAATAAATAGATTTTTAGAATGTTTGTGTTCAAATTTGGTGGAGCCTCTGTAAAAAGTGCTGAGGCCATAAAAAATATAGCTGAGATACTTCAACGATACGATTCAGAGGAGATTGTGGTTGTGGTTTCGGCCATGGGTAAGACCACCAATTTAATGGAGAAAATAATTGAATGTTATGCAGGGGAGAATAGAAAGTCCTTCAGGCAGGAGTTTGATGCTTTGAAGTCCTATCACCTGGAGATTGTCAATGGGTTGTTTCCTGAAAAGAATCACATGGTGTATGGTGAAGTGGAATGCCTGTTTGATGCCCTGGATGTCAGGCTGACCAAGGAGCCCACACTTAATTATGATTATGATTATGATCAGCTGATCGGCTATGGCGAATTGCTCTCCACCACCATCATCAGCCATTATTTAAACCTGTCTGATGTCCCTACCCGTTGGATGGATATACGGAAGTCCCTGAAGACCGATAACCGATGGAGGGAAGCCAGGGTGGATTGGGAGCTATCTTCCCAACTGGTAAATGAGCACTTTAAATTTAACGGAGAGCGTATCCTGATCACTCAGGGCTTTCTGGGATCCACTATCAATGACCAGTCCACTTCACTGGGAAGGGAAGGGTCTGACTATACCGCGGCCATCCTGGCCTATATGCTTAAAACAGAAAGCGTAACCATTTGGAAGGATGTCCCGGGGGTATTAAATGCCGATCCCAAATACTTTGATGACACGGTGTTGCTTGAAAAACTCTCTTACCTGGATGCCATCGAGCTGGCCTACTTCGGCACCAGTGTAATACATCCCAAGACCATCAAGCCATTACAGAACAAAAATATAAACCTACATGTGAAATCATTTGTTAACCCGGAGGCTCCGGGTACGCTGGTAGGAAACTTCTCTTATGATAAACTGACTCCCTCTTTTATTTTTAAGATGGATCAGGTATTGATTCGAATATCACCCCTCGATTTTTCTTTTATCAACGAGAACAACCTTGAGGAGATCTTTGGAATCCTTAATAAGCATGGGATGAGAATAAACCTGATGCAAAATTCGGCCATCAGTTTTAAAATGATTGTCAACAACGACAAACGAAGACTCAGACTTGTGGTGGATGAACTGGAAGAGAAGTACAAGGTGGCCTACCAGACAGGGCTTGAACTGGTTACTATCAGGTATTTTGACCAATCGACCATCGACAGGGTAATGATCAATAAGGAGTTGATCATGGAGCAACGCGGCGTGCAAAATATTGAACTCCTCATCAAGGATATTGGATAACTGACAGGTAACATTTTACAATTATCTACGTAGAGTATATCTACCTATGGTGCAACAATTTATTACTACCTGTAGTCCGGTACATATCATGAATTTATTCCTGCGAAATTACGCATTCCTTGTTTTCGTTTTGCTCACCATGTTTGCTGCTCCTGGATTCTGCCAGGATAAGCTTCAGGTTGAGGCGAAAGATCCTTATAAAGGAACCTATACCATTAAAGATGCCCAGTTTGCCATCTGGAATGGATCGGCCTATGTTCCGCTATTTGTAAAAGGTATAAACCTGGGTATATCCCTGCCCGGGACTCAACCCGGAAATCTGGCTGCAACCCGGGAAGACTACCGGCGTTGGTTCGGTCTGATTAAAGAAGCGGGCTACAATTCCATCAGACTCTATACCCTGCATTATCCCAGGTTTTATGAAGAGCTTGCCCAATACAATCAGGATCATCCTCAGAATCCCCTGCTGGTAATTCAGGGAATCTGGCTTGAGGAGAATGAAGGAGCCAGAGACCTCTATGAAATGACTCCCTTATTTGGACAGGAGATCAGAGAGGTAGTGAGTGCTGTGCATGGCGACCTGGATATAGGACACCGGTTTGGGAAGGCATATGGGACCTTTTCTACAGATATCTCTCCCTGGGTACTTGGCTATCTTGCCGGAAGGGAGATTTATCCGGGTGAGGTGGCTCTAACCAACCAGAATCACGAGAATATCAGCAGCTACACCGGGACTTTCTATTCTCTGGCAGACGCAGATCCCGTTGAAGTATGGCTTACAGAGCGGCTCGACAGCCTGATGATCTACGAAAAGGAGAATTACCAGTCGGTGAGGCCAACCGGATTTTCTTCATGGCCCACCCTGGATCCACTGACCCATCCAACCGAACAATTTAACATTGAGAGCTCAGAGGACCTGGAAAAGATCGACTTGGCAAACCTGGAGGCATCTGAATCTTCAGGAGGCTTTTTTATCGGTTATCATGCCTATCCTTACTATCCCGATTTTATCATTCAGGATCCGGGATACGGATTTGAAACCGATTCAATAGGCCCAAACAGTTACCTGGGCTATCTCAAAGAGTTGAAAAACCATTACCACAATATCCCGCTGATCATTGCTGAATTTGGCGTACCTACCAGCTGGGGGAGCGGACATGAGACCCCTTCGGGAATGAATCATGGAGGTCTTTCAGAACAACAGCAGGGGAAGTATACCATACGGATGCTGGATAACATTCGTGAAGCGGGCTGCGCCGGCGGGATACAATTTTCTCTGATTGATGAGTGGTTTAAGCAAACCTGGATTACCAATCCTTATTCTGATAAGTCCTACAGGCATCTGTGGCATAACATCACCTCTCCCGAGCAGAATTTCGGAATTCTCTCCTATATGCCCCCTCCGGCTCCTTATGTGGAGACAGGCAATTTTCCCAACCAATCCATCGACAGGATCAAGGTCCATTCGGACTATACCTATTTCAGGATAAGGATTCATATGGACACTGAAAAATTCAAAAATGATACCCTCTGGATTGCACTTGACACTTATGATAAATCGCTTGGAGAATCCGTGCTTCCCAATGGGAACTCGCTGGGCTCGGGGCAGGATACACTGCGCGCTGAATTTGCGCTGGAGATTCCTATGACAGGCTCCAGGGCCGATCTGTTTGTGATTCCATCTTACGATATTTATGGGATTAAAGTCCTTGACAGACTCGATACCGTTGTTTCGAGAAAGGTCGATGATGGCTTATGGAACCTGGTCAGGTGGAAGACCAGCTATCACTATAACATTACACAATATATCGGGAAGCTAAGCATCTCCGATTTTGAGGACCCATATCAGTTTCTCAATGCGGTGACCATATTCAACGACAGTCTTGAGATCAGAATTCCGTGGACACTGATTAATATTACAGCTCCCACCGTAAGCCGTGCCATGCACTATGTATCGCATCTGGAGGGGAATGATCTGGTCATTGAACAACGGGATACCCTTACAGGTGGGATTGCAGTTACAGCTTCCCTGGGTGAGGAACTCTACCAGACTGAGCGCTTTACATGGGCTCCCTGGGATCACGAGAAGATCTTCAATGATCCACCCATCGAACGAAAGAAGCAATCATTCTACTATCTGAAACAGATGCTACCCTTATTTAATTCTCCTCCTATTGGGATTCCGGATACCTTCGAAGTATGGCCGGGAGACCCTCTGGATGTGGGAGTGGGGGATGGCCTGCTTTCCAATGATATGGACCTGGACGGCAATCAATTACAGGCTTTATTGCCCATTGGGAGCTCTACCGAGAATGGGAATCTCTACCTGCATCCAGATGGGAGTTTTAACTACATTCCCCATTCCGGCTATATGGGTGATGACTTCTTCATGTACTATTTGGATGATGGACAAATGTTCTCTTCGCTGATCCCGGTCTTTCTTAAGGTGGGCTTCCCTACCAGAGTGCTTCAACCAGTGGACCAGTTGCATAGCTTGGTATTTCCAAATCCTGGGAAAGAGCGGTTCTGCATTAAAACCCGGGACACCTACCAGAATGCCTCTGTACAGGTGGTTGATCTGATGGGCCGGATTGTAATGGAAATGAAGCTTGAAGGTTCAGGCACATGGATTGAAATGACGGATGTGGTACCGGGGATCTATCTCTTTAATGTGACAATTGATCAATTTATGGAACAACATCGTATCCTTATCAGGTAATTTACGTAGTAATAATCGGAGGTTCTATGAAGATCCTTGTTTGTGAAGATAATATATTGACCCTTAGGACGCTTGAGTTCTCTCTTCGAAAAGAGGGACATGAAGTGATTAAAGCAGAGGATGGAGATCAGGGGATCAGATTATTGGACGAACATGAGATTGACCTGGTGATAACCGATATTAACATGCCATTCACCAAGGGACTGGAGCTTGTGCGGCATGTAAATACAAAATTTGAAAAGGATATACCGGTGATTATCATTTCTAGCATTACACTTAAAGAGACAAAAGATCACGCCATGGAGCTTGGCGCAAAAGGATACCTGACCAAACCGTTTGATCCTCATGTGCTGGTGGAGATGGTCAACTCCTTCACCCCTGAGAATTGATTCCCACTATGCAAAAGGTACTTGTTTTTATTATTTGTATATGGATGCTCCATGTCCCGACCTGGGCGCAGGAATCCGATTCATCCTACAACACTCCCGAAGAAGGATTTGCTCTTATGAGACAACATGCTGCCGATCAGGAATATTTATCGGCAAAGCAAACAGGGTTTCAGTTGTTGGAGGAGAATCCCGGATACCACGATGTATCCCTCTACCTGGCCAGGATCTATGGATGGGAATCGTCCTACGATTCAGCTTATATCATCCTGGATAAGGTCCTTATGGAGGACTCCACCTTATTGGAAGCCTATCTGGTGGGGGTTGACCTGGCCTACTGGGAAAACGATTGGGATAAACTGGAAAGCTATGCCAATCAGGCCTTGGAAATAGATCCCGATTTAATGGAGGTTCAGGAGAAACTCATCGTAGCCAGACAACAGGAGGTACGAACAGTGGAAAGACCTGAAATCCTTGCGGCCTATTCATACGATCATTTTAGCGTTCCCTATGTAAGGAACTGGCATATGCTCACCGCCGGAGCCATTCTTCCCACCGAGATTGTGACTTATATGCCTTACGTAAACGCAGGGTATCAACCCGGTTTTGAAGGTCAATCAGGAGATATCCAGTTTAATCTGGATGCCTACATTAAAATGGGGGAGCTTAACTCCCTGCTGGCAGGGTATGGATTTTCTCCCTCGGGGAGCGTCGATTTCCTGCCCAATCACAGGGCGGCCCTTGAGTACTGGCGTGTATTGCCAAAGGGATTTGGAGTTTCGGCCGGATTGCGCTATTTCTACTGGAGTGAACACTTCACTTTTCTGACTTTTTCAGGAGAGAAGTATTTTGGGAACTGGTATCTATCGCTGAGGAACTATCTCTTTAGCAAGGATTATGGAATCTCTACTTCCTGGTATTTACATGGCAGGAGATATCTGGACAGCAAATACGACTATGTGAGCGGAACCATCGGGTATGGAACAGCCCCGGATGAACCATTGCTGGTGGTTTCGGATCTGGACCGGCTCAATGCACTCTCCTTCAAACTGGGTTACTCCAGGCAGCTGAATCCCGGCTTGCGTTTTGATGTGACCCTTGGATATGCATACGAAGAGTATGCTGATCAGCAGTACCGAAACAGGTATAATTTCAGAACAGGATTTTATTTCAAGATACAGTAATGGGAACTATAAGCTGTCATAAAACTGTTTTACTGGTCCTGGTCCTGATCCTTACCAGCGTGGATATCTCCGTTGCCCAGGAGTATACCGTTTCCCAAACTGAAGATTCTGCGACCTATGTTGAGCAGGATACAAGCGCTGAGGCTTCCGGCTTTTCATCTGCATTAAGTCAATATTCCAGGAGGGCCGTGGAGCGTTTTGATAAATCTCCACTCTTTGTCACGATCCTTTACGTGGTGATTCTCTATTCCATCATTACCCTGGTGGTGCTGCTCATTATTATTCTATTGAACAGAAACCGGTTGCAGAGGGAGGGAAAGCGAACTAACTACCTGAAAGAGGTCTATCAGCTAAAACTCATGGACTACCTCTTTGAGGATGAGAAGCAGGATGAAGTCCGAAATGATCTAAAGGAGATTGCTGAGAACAGATTTGACCGTCAGCTCTTAATTGACCAAATGATTGACTTAAGCATCAACCTGAAGGGAGAGATCAAAGAAACCATTAAAGAGCTATACCTTTTTCTGGGTCTCAAGGAGGACTCAGTTAGAAAAGTCCAAAGTAAGAAATGGCACGAGAATGTGAAGGGAATCAGGGAGCTGGCCTATATGAACATTCGGGAAGCCTCTGAGAAAATTCTGGAATACCTGAACTCTACCAATGAAATTGTAAGAATGGAGGCACAGATTGCCATGGTAAGGCTCTCAGATGAAAATCCTTACCACTTCCTTCACTTTATGGAGAAACCCCTGGCTGTATGGGAACAGATAACCCTTCATGAACTATTGATTCAGCACAACCTGGAGGTTCCGTTATTTCAGCAATGGTTTGAGTCAGAGAACCTGAGTGTGGTCATATTTGCACTGGAGATGACCGCGTGGTTCAAGCAGGTAAATTCAGGAGAGTCTGTGATTGGTTTATTTGAACACGAAAATGAGAATGTACGGCACACGGCTTTCAGGGTGTGTGGTGAGATCGAGTTATCAAGTGCCCTGCCTGCCATGGAGCAGGTGTATGAAAAAGAGACCAATAGAAATAAGCTGGAGATTTTAAGCGCTTTTGCCAACATACCTGAGGAGCGTCACCTGGGTTTTCTGAAATCGGTGCTCGATATGGAAGATGATGTGCAGTTGCAAATTCAGGCCACAAAAGCCATGGAAAACACAGATGAACCCGGAATCTCCATGCTCATCAAGTTGATGAAATCCAAGTCGGAATATAAAAACTATCAAATCATCATCAGGCACGTTCTTGATGGCAGGATCTATTAGCGATGGATGGACTTTTTAATGCCTTGAAATTTTTTGTACTGAATGCAGTTTTTATGATCACTGCATTGATCTTCACCACCTATCTGATATTAACCATCTTTTCCGCCATCTCACTGCGGAAATACCTTCGCAAGAACAGTTATGTGGATTACAACACCATCGTTTCTTCCCCGCTTGCTCCAACCATTTCAGTGATTGCTCCGGCTTTCAACGAAGCCCGGACCATTGAAGACAACATCAGAACACTGCTCTCCCTCTACTATAACAATTTCGAGGTGGTGGTGGTCAACGACGGCAGCAGCGACAACTCCATGGAGTTGATGATAGAGACCTATGACCTTGAGAAGGTCAACTACTTCTTCGATTACAGGTTGCCCTGTGAACGAATTCGTGGGGTCTATAAGTCCAGGAATCGCTCCTTTAAAAAGCTCACTGTCATTGATAAAGTAAATGGTGGAAAGGCCGATTCATTAAATGCAGGACTGAATGTTTGCAAAAACGACCTGGTGGTGAGTATCGATGCCGATTCGATCATGGAACCTGATGCCCTTCTGAAAATGGTTAAACCCTTTATGGAGGCCAAAGAGAAGAAGGTGATCGGCACAGGCGGGGTTATCCGCATAGCCAATTCATGTGATATATCAGGGGGGCATATTAATAAGGTAAATCTTCCCAAGAAGTTTATCCCCCGGGCCCAGGTAATGGAGTATACCCGTGCATTCCTTATGGGAAGAATGGCATGGAGTGAGCTGGATGGGCTCCTTTTGATTTCAGGGGCACTGGGTATGTTCGACCGCGAGGTAGTCATCCAGGCAGGAGGTTATCACACCAATACAGTGGGTGAGGATATGGAGCTGGTGGTGCGGATGAGGCGTTATATGGCAGACAAGGGCCAGGGTTATGATGTGGTTTATATTCCCGATCCCCTGTGTTGGACAGAAGTTCCCGATACCATTAAAGTTCTTGCAAGGCAGCGAAGCAGGTGGACCCGCGGAACCATGGAAACGCTGTTTACCCACAGGAAATTATTTCTAAATCCTAAATACGGCAAACTGGGGATGCTGGGTTATCCCTACTGGCTGGTGTTTGAGTACGTGGCACCCATAATAGAATTCCTGGGAATTCTCTGGTTTATTTTCCTGGCGATTACAGGAAATCTCAACTGGCCCTTCTTTCTTCTCCTGTTTGGATTCGTCTATTTTTTCGCAGTCTCCCTCTCCATCTGGTCGGTTCTGTTCGAGGAGATGACCTACCATAAATACGAAAGAAAGAGGGATGTATTCAGACTCATCGGAACGGCCTTTCTGGAGCCCATATTCTACCATCCTATGGTGATGTTGATGTCCATCAAAGGCAATCTGGATAAAATATTTAACCGGAACTCCTGGGGAAAGATGGAACGCAAAGGATTTAAGCAGTAAATAGTTCACTCTCTGCCCGGTTCCCCAATTTATCCACGCTTATGACCCTGTATTTGCCTCCTCCAAGCGATTTCTTAAATCTAAAGGGTTGCTTGGTAATCTGAGGTTTATGCTTCACCGTAGCCACCTTAAGCTCCCCTTGAAAGATCTCATAATGAGAAAGGGGAGCATCTGCAGCATAAGCGGTATCCCAGGTGATCTCCAATAGATCCTTTTTAGTAACTTTCACATTGTGAGGCGGGGTGAGTCCGGTTCGTGGTAGCTGAAACCAGTTGGTCTGCCCCTCCTTAACCATCCCTGTTTTTGCTTCAAGTTCTTGCCGTTTCTCTTCACTCATGGCTTCGGGATCAATTTGTGCCGCATAGTAGTTCTGCACCAATTGGCACTTCAGGGGATCTTCCGAGATCTGGCCAATGCCGATGATGGCGGTATGGATGCCCGGAGTGGACAGGGCATATTCAACGAGTGGTTTGCTGGGGAGCTCTTTGCTTCCAACGGTGCGAACCACGTCCTCAGCGGTTCCCGACCACCTGGATTCTTTGGTGTACATGGCGCCGTCGGCAAATACTTTCATGGCAATAATGCCCAGGTTCTTTGCCTGTGCCACCGGGATCACATTGTACTGATGGTTCAGGTAGCGCTTGTCATTTGGATTGATGGCCACCAGCATGCCATCCAGGATGTCGTACTCGTCCCTCTGGATCATTTCGATCATGGCAGGTGAATTGAGGTGACCGGAGAAGCCGATGTGGCGTATCAGTTTTTCCATTCTGGGATTTAATCCAGTGTGATTGGTCCCGTCCCTGTAGTCGCGCATGGCCACCAGGGTTCCAAAGTTATCCTCTTTATTAAGGGGTGTCTCCAGTCCCCTATAGAGTACATCCACCTCATCAGTATTATTCAGACTGTGCATAAGCACCATATTTACATAGGCTCCTTCAGGATAGTTACCCTTACCATCTCCAAACATTTGAGACAGGGATCTTTTCAGGTCAGCAATGGCTCCTTCTCCATGATCTCCCTGGGTCCAGTTTTTCACTTCATCTGTATCTGAAAACCCGGGCTTTGCCCAGCGAATGTGTGTTTTTGTGGTCAGGAACACTGAGTCACGAAGCTTTTTATCATATCCCTCTTTACCAGGGATCAGATTCAGTATCCCGAATGCTTTCCCGAAGTTGAGCTGACTACCCATATAGAGGTTTGAGGTATCAAAATAGTTGATCCCCATTTTAAAGGCCTTCAAAATAATGGGAACCGGATCCACATCCTCCGGGGTCCACTGCAGAGAGGCCTGCCCGCCCAGCCCCAATGTGGTCACTTCAAAACCTGTCTTTCCAAACATTCTTTTCGCGGGAGAAGGAAGCTGGTCCATACCAAAACGAAAACCTGGAAGTATGGTGAGTCCTGCTGCGGCAGCGGCCGAGAGTTTTACAAATTCGCGACGGGAAACAGTTTGTGCTATCATAGTAACATAATTTGATATGTGAACGTCTTACTGGAAATAACCAAGATAAAACAAAAGAGTTGAACATTCCAGTGTGCGATATAGAACGCCCCTGTACGAAAACGTGCTATTAAGCATCAGGCAATAATTCTAAACTATAAGAAAATCAGCCAATTGCAAATAGTGGCACAGTTTCTGGATATACTTCCAGACCTAAAACACAATCTTGAATATAAGACAACCTTAAACCCATGTGGAAGAATTTTTTTAGAGTAACACTGCGAAGCATAAGTAAAAACAGAACTTTTAATGCGATCAATATAGCGGGACTGGCCATTGGTTTAGCCAGTGCCATATTTATCATCTTGTACATCATCAGTGAGACAAGTTATGACCGCTTCCATAAAAGATCGGGCGATATACATAGGCTCTATCTGGACGGAAAGATCGCCGGGCAGGAGGTTAAAGGTGCCTGGAACAGCCCTGCATTCGGACCTGGATTTCTTGAGGAGATACCCGAGATTGAGAATTTTTGCAGGTTCGATTTTGCAGATAACCGTCTGGTGTGGGCCGATCCTGCCAGTAAATACCTGGAGAATCACATCATGTATGCCGACTCGACATTTTTTGAGGTGTTTACCATTGACTTACTGGAGGGTGATCCTGCCACATGCCTGGATGAACCATACACCATACTGTTGTCTGAATCAAAGGTTGTACAGTATTTTCCCGAAGGAGATCCCATTGGCAAAACCATATACATGAACGATGACTCGACCCTCTACCGTGTAACCGGCGTTGTGGAAGATCCGCCCAGAACTTCTCATTTTTTCTATGATTTTATTTGTTCCTACTCAACAGATGAGAGGAGCCGGACAACCATCTGGCTTAACAATTACATGCAAACCTATATTCTGGTTCGCCCCGGTACCAACCAGGAACAATTGGATAGTAAAATAAATGCCGTTCTCATTGAAAAAATTCGTGATCAGCTGATGCATTTTATGGGTGTTTCACCCGAAGAATTTATGGAAGCCGGAGGGAGGTATGGAGTTTTCACCCAACCGCTGTTGAAAATTCACCTTGACAAAGAAATCCTGGTGCCCGGCAATATAGGATTCCGACCCATTGGAAACCGGACATACCTGGTGATCTTTGGACTCATCGCCTTTTTCGTACTGATCATTGCTTCCATAAATTTCATGAACCTGAGTACAGCCAGGTCCTTGAGCCGGGCCAAGGAGGTAAGCCTTCGAAAGGTGGTTGGATCAGATGGCAGAACATTGATCAAACAGTTTTTGTTTGAGAGTGTATTATTAAGCCTAGTTTCCCTGTTAATTGCCATAGCACTTGTATTCCTTCTGCTAAGGCCTTTTAACAATTTGGTTGGACTGAACCTGGTGGCAGGTGATATCTTCAATTGGTATATGATCCCCTCTTTCTTCCTGCTGGCCATTCTGGTGGGTCTGCTTAGCGGTAGCTATCCCTCCTTTGTACTGGCCTCCTTCAAACCCATCTTTGCCCTGAAAGGAAATGCCAGCAGTAAAAACGGAACTACCTGGTTAAGAAATGTCCTGGTCATTATCCAGTTTTCCATTTCCATCATCATCATAGCCGGCACTCTGGTTGTATACTGGCAGTTCAGATATATGACCAACAAGGATCTGGGATTCGACAAAGAACAACTTGTGGTGTTGGAACGACTCTTTCCATTGGGAGAGCAAACAACTTCATTTAAGGAGGAGCTGACCGGACACACTTCAATTCTTTCAGCTACAAACTCGACGGCTTATTTAGGTACTTACAACAGCAACAGTGCGATGGGTGTGAAAGGACGTCCTCGGGAGGAAAGTGTATTGTTTTACATATACTACGCAGATGAGGATTTTATGGACACATACCGCTTTGGCCTGGCTGATCCGGAGAGTCGATTCTTTTCAGATGAGTTTTCCATGGACTCTTCAGCCTGCCTGGTGAACGAGGCTGCTGTAAGAGATTACAATCTCGAAGATCCGCTTAACCAGCAGTTGGTTAACTATAATATGGATGGTTCGGGTCAGGATTTGAGGATCATCGGGGTGATGAAGGACCATCATTTTTTAAGCTTGAAACAGGAGGTGGCCCCCCAGGTTATTATTTTAAAACCTGAATCATTCAGAGCCGGCTACCTTACGGTAAGGCTTGCCGCGGGAAAAGATAATATCGAAGCTGGATTGAAGCAAATAGAAGAGCAATGGAGAGCTTTCACAGGTGATCAACCCCTGCAGTATTTCTTCCTGGATGAAAAACTTGACTCCTTTTACGCGGAGGAGAAACGCACAGGTGCAATCGCCCTGATTTTTTCAATCCTGGCCATTCTTATTGCATCCCTTGGACTTTTTGGGCTGACCCTCTATAATTCCCAGAAGCGAATCAGGGAGATAGGAATCCGTAAGGTTATGGGTGCCACAGAATCCAACATTGTTTCGGCCATTGGTAAAAGTGTGATATATGCAGTGGGCATTTCAATCACAATTGCCCTGCCTGTTGCCTATTTTATGATGCAGGACTGGTTAAGAGATTTTCCTTACAATGTGGGATTCAAACCCTTGCTTTTTGTAATTGCGGCACTGCTGTCCATTGTTATTGCCATGGTGACAGTCACCATCACCTCGCTGAAGGCAGCACGAACCAATCCGGCCACATGCCTGCATTACGAATAGTAGAAAGTTAGAAGTCAAAAGTTAGAACGTTAAAAGCACAAGAATATGTGGAAAAATTTCATCAAGGTAACCATCCGAAGCATCAGCAAGAACAAGGCATTTAATGCCATAAACATTGCGGGTCTGGCCATTGGTCTGGCAAGTGCCATTTTTATCATCTTGTATATCATCAGCGAAACCAGCTACGACCGTTTTAATGAGCGATCGGCTGATATCTACAGACTTTATCTGGAAGGTAAGATGGCCGGGGAGGAATTTACAGGCGCCTGGGTTAGTCCCATATGCGCACCGGCATTCCACGAAGAGATACCGGAAATTGAGAACTTCTGTCGCTTCGACTGGGCCAACAATCGTTTGATGTGGGTCGACCCGGCCAACAAATACCTGGAGAATCAACTTCTGTATGCTGACTCCACTTTTTTGAATTCTTTACCATTGAGCTCTTACAGGGAGATCCGCACACCTGCCTGGCCGAACCCAATACCATTGTGCTTAGCGAATCAAAGGCGGAACAATACTTTCCCGATGGGGACCCCATTGGGAAGTCCATTGCCAT
>PVMK01118910.1_pt1 | contig 40008 bp, 39 predicted proteins | sample 1853481 | NCBI WGS metagenome assembly PVMK01 (sample SAMN08533507, study PRJNA380276) | Marine sediment metagenome, whole genome shotgun sequencing project.
TGGTCACGCGCACCGAGCATCTGCCACAGGACGATTCTCTGCGCGAACTGGCGGCCGCTTTCCTGTCACTGGCGAATGGCGAGGGAGACCTGTACGCCGACGGCGCCGGCCTGGTCACACGCCTGTTCACCACCTACCCGGATTTTGCCCCCACCCTGCCGCGGGAATTGCTGTGGTTCCTCGGCGGTGATTGCCTGCATTACATGCCCGACGACGAAATCGATACCTTCGCGCAACTAGCGGAGTTGCGCAGTGCGGCGGCGGCCCGGGGAGAAACCCTGGATTTGCGTGCCGCCAGAGCTAAGCTGCTGAACTTACAGTAGAAATTTCCAGGAAAAGTGCCCCGGGGGGACTTGACGCGCCCTCCCTGTCTACCTACAATGCGCGCCTCTTGATTGAGACCTATGCGTCCCCTTCGTCTAGTGGCCTAGGACACTGCCCTTTCACGGCGGTAACAGGGGTTCGAACCCCCTAGGGGACGCCACTCATCAAGCCTCCGGTCCGCGGGAATAGCTCAGTTGGTAGAGCGCAACCTTGCCAAGGTTGAGGTCGCGAGTTCGAATCTCGTTTCCCGCTCCATATCACAGCCAAGGTAGGTTGAGGTCGCGAGTTCGAAGTCGTGCGCGACCCCGGTCGTTTCCCGCTCCAATTTCTTTCTACCCCTCCTCCAACTTGATCGACAAACTGTTGATGCAATAGCGCAGGCCGCTAGGCTGTGGCCCGTCTTCAAAGACGTGCCCCAGATGGGAGCCACACTTTTTGCACATTACCTCCGTGCGGGTCATACCACTGGTGTCATCGCGCGCTTCCAGGATCACCTCCGCTTCGGCGGGCTGGAAAAAACTGGGCCAACCGCAGCCAGCATCGAACTTGGTTTGGGAAAAGAACAGGGGCTCTCCACAGCAACGGCAGTTATACACACCGTCTTTGGTGCAGTCCCAGTACTCGCCGCTAAAAGGCCGTTCAGTGCCCTTTTCGCGGCATACATGAAACTCTTCCGGGGTTAGTTTGTCGCGCCAGTTTTCGTCGTCTTGCATTGTTTGCCTCTTATTAAGTTTTCTTGCCTGCTTACATAGTGCTGACACGGTACAGTATGTGATCGTCATACCCTGTGACTACAGAGTAGTACCCACTCAGCTCAATATCCAATTGCGGATCATTTGTATCCACCAACAGGGGACGCCCCTCAAGGGCGGTAATCTTGGATTTCGCGGCGACGATGGTGATGTTATCCAATCCCACCGCACGGATCACCGCGGGAGAAAACTGCTGGTTACCGCGGCCAAACACATGACCCTGGCCGCCAATAACAGTTATCACAATAGCGGCGCCACCAGGCGCGTTGGTCAGCACCTCGAGCAAAGCGTTCTCATCGGCGTCGCTGGCCAGCAAAACACCATCGCGAATCGCATCCACACCCAACAGGGTATTGGGCAAACCCAGCTCTTCCATGATCGCAGCGGTGGTTGAACCGGGGCCGATCAAATAGGTTCGCCCCTGCTCCATACCTTCCACCAGCCAGGCGGCGATGTCCGCAGCGACCAGGTCGTGGCTCTCCCTGCCGCCGACTTTGGTGTGTTGCAGATAGCGCCCCTCACTGGGCACCAGCATCTCGCCGTAAAACCGGCTGCTCACCACGTTGTGGCGGAAGGCCTCTTCGTCTATGTCGCGCACTTCCTGGGCCTTGAGCCCTACCAGCCCACCCCTGGCCAGTTGCGCCAGCAACTCGCCAGCGGCTTCCGGGGAGACAGCAAATACACCCGAATGCATTTTCACCCCGGCGGGAATACCCAGCACCGGGCACTGCTGTCCGACCACATCGTAGATATCGCGAGCCGTGCCATCCCCGCCCGCAAAGACAATGATGTCCACGCCGGCGGCAAGCAACTCCTTTGCGGCGAGACGGGTGTCATCAGCTGAAGTGAGTCCTGCGGTCTCGCTCCTGAGCGCCTTCAACGGCACCTCACAGGACAGGCCCAGGTGCTGCAGCGCACGCTCTCCCATATCGCCCGGCCAGCATGTGAAGCGCAGTGCGGCGCCCTCTTCTACCAATACACCCAGGGCGCGTTCCACCCTATCCATGGCGCGAGAGCGCTGCTCTGGCAAAAGTGTCGCCGCCAGTTCACGCAGTTCCTGGCCATCGCTGCCTTTGAGGGCGAGACTGCCACCCAGTCCCGCCAGTGGGTTCACGATCAAGCCGATATGCAAGGTAGTGCTCATCAGCCTGTCTCAGATGCGACTGGCACGCAGCCCAGCCCCTGTACAAGTTCAATATCCTGTTGTGACTGGAAGTTACCGTGCACAGTGCTACCCAATAGCTCTCGCCGCTCTCGGTATTGCTTGCGCAGTAAATCAAAGCTCATGGCAGCCTGGACGGTGTCCCTGCCCAGGGTGGCGCTGCGCAACAGGGCATCATCGCGCCTGATGTCATAGCGTGCCCTTAGCAGGTGTCGCAAGAGCGCGGCTCCAGTTAGCTCATCCGGAACTTTCAGCGCTTCTGCTTCCGCCGCGGGACTGGCCTGGTACTGCAAGGCCAGACCCAGTTGCAGTGCAGCGGCATCGCACAGCATGCGTGTGGCCAGCAACTTGCCGTCAAGGCTATAACCGGCGATATGGGCTGAGCCCAGTATCACCTGATCCAGCAGAGCGTGCTGTATCTGCGGCTCGCCCTCCCACACATCAAATACCGTGACCGGCCCCTGTCCTGTCTCCAGCAACGCCAGTATGGCGCGGTTATCCACCACGGGACCACGGCTGGCGTTAATCAACAGGCCACCGGGCTGCAAGCAGGCTAACTCACCCGCCCCCAACAGATGGAAGCTGGGCCAGGGCTGCGCGCGGGTCAATTCGCAGTGCAGGGTTACCACATCACAGCCCAGCACCCGGGCCAGGCTCGCCGGATGGCTGATGGCCTTATCTTCCAGCCAGGGATCGTAAACCCGATAATGGATACCCAGCGCCCCCAGACGCGCGGCCATGGCACTGCCGATCACGCCGTAACCGACTATGCCAACAGTGCCCCCTGTAAGTAGCTGCTCCAGCTTATCTGGCACTGCGGCGATAGCCGCCAGCACATACTCCACCACCGAGTTGGCATTGGAGCCCGGCGCATGAGCGAAGCCAATGCCCTGCTGACGCAGATAGTCCTGGTCTATGTGATCCACACCGCTGGTGGCCGTGCCTACAAACTTTACTGCGGTGTCGTGCAGGAGCACTTCGTTAACCTGGGTGACCGAGCGCACCAACAATATATCCACTCCCTGCAGATCTGAGCGCTGCAGCACACGGCCGCCGATCCGCCGCACGGCGGCATCGGCACCAAAATAATACTCTACAGCGGGAATATTCTCGTCGGCCAGGATACTGATACTCACAGCTGCGACAGACTCGCCGAAAACCACGCGCGGAAGATATAGATGGACGCGTCGATCAGCCAGGCGCGCTCGGAGAGCATTAATCAAGCCCCGCCAGAGTGAAATGCAACTCATCGGGGGTAACCCGTGTGTTGAATTCACGACTAAGCCCGTAAAAAAACTCGGCTGCCCGCCCTGGCAGTCCGTCTCGCTGCCAGCACAGGACCTGCTCGTAAACTTGTCGGCGAAAGCCTGAACTATCCGGCAATTTCCCCGACACACCATCCAGGTTGTCTACACTCACCCGGAAGCGATAGCCGCAGGCTTTAGCGAAATACCATTCCAGCGCCTGAGGCTTACTCTCGGCGGATTCAAAGGCCAGTTGCTCGGTAGTGCTGCGGCCATCCGGTGCGTACCAGTAACCAAAATCTACCTGCAGGCGGCGCTCCGCACCGGCAATACACCAGTGCGCCACTTCATGCAGGGCACTGGCGAAATAGTCCGCCCGGTAATACAGCACATGGGGGTTCCCCTGTCGCAGTGCCGGCTGGTACAGGGGTTCATCCGCCCCACCCTGCAGTCGGGTGTGCAGCTTATCGGCAAAACATTCGGCAAATACCCACTCCAGGTGCTCGCTGTGGAAGCCACTGTCCAGTGGCAGCGTCGCATTGACCGGCGCGCCCATTACTCGTCCCCCTGCTTACGTAGCAGGTAGCGGTAATTGCCATCGAATTCACCCTGTTCCAGTAACTCGTGACCGAGAAAGGTACAAAATTTGGGTATATCACGCTCGGTAGAGGGGTCAGTCGCCAGTACTTGCAGTGTATCTCCCACGGCAATATCGCGAATCTTATTGTGCAGCAGCATCACCGGCTCCGGGCAGAACAGGCCGGTAGCATCCAGGATATGGTCGGGTTTGATGGACATAAGGAGATAATATCAGTTGTTCAGCAGTGTCGCTGCCTGCTCCGCAGGTACCAGGTCCCACTGTTCGCTGTCTGCGTCGTAGAGTATCTGTAATTCACCTTTTTCCAGTTGGGTGTGCAGTGCCGTCGCTTTTTGCTCCAGGGTGTATTCGCGCTCGCCGTAATCAGTGCCATCCCTGCTGGCAAAATCCTCCAGCAGGGCCTGCAAAACATCACCCTGCAGGCGCCGCAAGGGCACCGCGACAAACTCGGCCATCTTCTTACACTGCTCCTTCTGAAAACTGCGAATGCGCGTTAATATACGGCCTGAGCCTGTGAATGTGGAGTCAAATTGGTGGAAACTTCCTACATCGTTACCTTTATCGGTGATGACCGCCCGGGACTGGTGGAACAACTGTCCAGTGTTATTGAAAGTAACCGTGGCAATTGGCATGAGAGCCGGTTGTCACAGCTGGGTGGCAAGTTCGCCGGCCTCATTCTGGTATCACTGCCGGATGATGACGGAGCCACACTGGAAGCAGACCTCAAAGCCCTGTTATCCAGCGGACTGAGCGTTCGGGTAACACCGACCAGTGGTCCGGCAGCCGCAGTTGGCGGGCGCGACATCACCCTCACGGTGATCGGCCCCGACCGACTGGGCATTGTGCGTGAAATCTCCCGCGCCCTGGCGGAGCGACAAATCAACGTGGTGGAAATGGACAGCCACGTCAGCAGCGCCCCCATGAGCGCCGAGATGATATTCAATGCCCGAATCGATGCCTGGATCCCGGAGGCCACCGATATGGACGACCTGGCCGACACACTGGACGAGATTGCCAATCATATGACGCTGGAAATCGACCTGGACTAAGCACGACCTAGTCCTCGTCGCGCCGCAATAACTTGCGCAAGCCAACCCAGAGCAGTACCACTACCGCCGCGCAGATTATAACCAGCACGGCGATCAACACCGTACCCACGAACAGCTCTGTCATCTCCCGCTGTGTAATACCGAATTGATCCATGGCCACCCACACCAGGGAAGCCATGGCCAACAGTGCCAATACTATAGTGCGATAGTAGCGCCGACTGGCTCTGCTCACGGTTGTTGGCTCCGGTTAGGCATCCGGCGCGGAGGCAGGCAGTACCGGAGTATCGCACTGCACATCCATGTTCTGGGCGCGCTGACGCAATGCGTGATCCATCAGCACGATAGCCAGCATCGCCTCGGCGATGGGTGTGGCGCGAATGCCGACACAGGGATCGTGACGACCATGGGTGACCATCTCCATCGCCTTGCCGGAGGTATCGATGGTAGCGCCTGGCAAGCGGATACTGGACGTCGGCTTGAGCGCGATACTCACCGTAATATCCTGACCGCTGGAAATACCACCCAGCACGCCACCTGCATTATTGCCGACAAATCCCTCGGGCGTAAGCAGGTCCCGGTGCTCACTGCCGTGGTGTTCTACCGAGGCGAATCCCGCACCAATTTCCACACCTTTTACCGCGTTGATACTCATCATGGCACCGGCGATATCCGCATCGAGCCGATCGAATACAGGCTCACCCAGACCCGGCATAACACCGCTGGCCACGACATTAATCCTCGCACCGATGGAGTCACCACGCTTGTTGAGGTCCGTCATAAACGCCTCCATCTCCGGGATCTTCGCCGCATCGGGACAGAAGAACGGATTCGTCTCCACCACACTCCAATCCACGGTTTCTGCCACTATCGGGCCCAACTGAGCGAGGTAACCACGAATTTTGATACCGTAACGCTTAGCCAGGTACTTCTTGGCAATGGCACCGGCCGCGACCCGCATCGCGGTTTCCCGGGCGGAAGAACGCCCGCCACCGCGATAATCCCGAAAGCCGTATTTCTGGTTGTAGCTATAGTCCGCGTGAGCCGGCCGGAAGGTGTCCTTGATATTTGAATAGTCTTTGGAGCGCTGATCGGTATTTTCAATTAACAACCCAATGGGCGTGCCGGTGGTCACACCCTCAAACACGCCGGAGAGAATGCGCACCTCGTCCGCCTCCCGGCGCTGGGTGGTAAAACGGGAGGTACCCGGTTTGCGCCTGTCCAGGTCGCCCTGCATATCGGAGGCGTCCAGTTCCAGCCCGGGGGGACAACCGTCCACGATACAGCCCAGCGCGGGGCCGTGGCTCTCGCCAAAGCTGGTCACTGTAAATAATTTACCGATTGTGTTGCCCGACATGATGACCTCTTATCCCGTAAATCAAACACGCATATTATAGGCTTATCTGTGCTCGCCTGCGCTGTAATCTTGTAACTCCCGGGCAGTGAGCGCGAACACGCCATGCCCGCCCCGTTCGAACTCCAGCCAGGTGAAGGGCAGCCTGGGATAGGCCTCCTCCAACGCCGTCCAGCTATTGCCCACTTCGACTATTAGCAAGCCCGTATCATTCAGGAATTTCGTCGCCCCCGCCAGTATCAATCGGGTCAGGTCCAGGCCATCGGGGCCTGAGCCCAGGGCCAGTTCGGGTTCGTGGTGAAACTCCGCGGGCATAGAGGCCAGGTCATCCGCATCGACATAAGGGGGATTGCTGAGGATAAGGTCATAGCTGACCTCCCCCAGGGCATCAAACAGGTTCGACTGCAGAACACTGACGCGACCGCCCAGGCCCAGATGCGCAACGTTCTCCCTGGCCAGATCCAGGGCCGCGGGATCGATGTCCAACAGGTCGACCTCCGCCCCGGGAAAATAGTGGGCAGCCGCAAGACCAATACAACCTCCTCCGCAACACAAGTCGAGTATGCGGCGAGGTTCCGGCCCACTGTACCAGGGCTGAAACTCGTGCAGGATCAATTCAGCGATAGGAGATCGGGGAATAATAGCCCGCTGATCACAGCGAAATTCCAACCCGGCGAACCAGGCTCGCCCCAGCAGATAGGGTGTGGGCAGGTGCTCTGTGATGCGCCGCTGTAGTAGTGCCTGCAAACGCGCAAAGGCCTCATCATCCAGTAGATGCGGCAGTACGCCATCATCGGAATCCAATGGCAAATCAGCGACGGACAAGACCAGTTGCACCGCTTCATCCCAGGGATTATCCGTGCCGTGGCCAAAGTAGACGTCGCTGTTTTCCAGTGTTTCACTGCAGTACTGCAGGGCCTGCCCTACCGTTGCCGGGTGTTCACTGAAGGGTTCATTGTCATCCATAGTCGAATGGTACTCACTTAAGGCTAAAGTGGCTGCGTCCCGCTGCTTCCGGGAGTTTTTTACCTTGCTCGGTTAGGAAACGCATGCCTTTGCAAGGCAAAAAACTCCCGAAAGCAGCTACCTGCGGCAGCATTCAACAGGCTTGAGTATGGCACAATAGAGCCGTGCGGTGCGACGGCAGTGAACACAGGCCCGCGATGTTTGCCTTGCTATCGACGGATTGTTACTATCGCTGCCCCGTGGGGCACTGGTGGTCCCCTGTGTTATTGCCAATACGGAGCGAGTCCTGTGGAAGAAAGCTGGGCGAAAATCATTGAGTCAATAGGCGAAGACCTGGAACGGCCGGGTTTGATCGATACACCCAGGCGCGCCGCTAAGGCCTTTGCGTTTCTTACACAGGGCTATCATCAGTCCGTGGAAGAGGTAGTGAACAAGGCTCTGTTCCCCTCCGAATCCAGCGAAATGATTCTGGTGCAGGACGTGGAGATGTACTCTCTTTGCGAACACCATATGCTGCCCTTCATTGGCAAGTGCCACGTGGCCTACATCCCCACTGGCAAAGTACTGGGTTTGTCCAAGGTTGCCCGAATCGTCGATGTATTCGCCCGCCGCCTGCAGATACAGGAATCCCTGACGTCGCAGATCGCGGAAACTATTATGGAAGTGACAGATGCACAGGGAGTGGGCGTGATTATTGAGGCGCAACACATGTGCATGATGATGCGCGGTGTGGAAAAGCAAAACTCGCTGATGAAAACATCGGCGATGCTGGGTACTTTTCGCAGTGACCAAAAAACCCGCGAAGAGTTTCTCTCACTGCTGCAAATGAAGCGCTAGAGTACCTCGTCACTGGCAATACGCAGCAATTCCACATGCAGATACTGCCGGTCGGCGGTACGGGCCGAGCTGTAGAGCGCCAGGCGATACTCTGCATCATCGACTTGCAGTGCATAGACCCGGTAGCGTTGTAAGTCCTCCCTGCCATAGAGCACCCGCTGGTGAAATACACGATTGGCCCACTGCACGCCCTGACCACAGGCACGGGCGTCACAGGTAAATAGCAACGTGGTACCAGCCTGCTCTTCCAGTGTGGCGATCAGCTCGGACATTACTTCTATAGACGTGAAACCATCCACGATTTGCCAGGTATGACGTGACAGCAAGCCACTCTGGCGCTCGCTTTTTTTAAATTTCCAGGCACCGTGCACTTTCTGCATGGCGCCCAGGCCGATTTCATGATCCCTGACCTCCTCTTCGGAAACAGCCACCTGCTGGGCGTGGGGGTAATCGTTCAGTTGTTGCAGCAATTCCTCCGGGGTGGCAACCGCAACTGCAGCGAAGGCCAATAACAAGACCAGCGAAACAAGCGCCACCCTGCAGGAAAACCCCTGGTCTATACGACTATACATCATGCCGTTTCACGCCCTTCCCGTCCCTGTAAAAAATCTACTATGCGCTGAGCCACCGTGGAAACGCAAGCCTCCATATGAAAATGGTGGCCACCGTCTATTTTTTCAACCGTAAGGTTGCGGATGTAGCGTTTTGCATTGGCAGCGACCTCCGGATGCCGACCAAACCCCTCCTGCGCCATAAGCAGCAGCGTGGGCATATCCAGCGCCTCCAATACTGCTTGATTCTGGCCTGCAGTCAATTTCACGGCAGAGGCACCGCGCAGGCGCGGGTCGGTAGTCCAGGTATATCCGCCGGCGCAGGCTTGCAGATTCCGCTCCACCAGCAAACGAGCGGCGGAGTGCGATAAGCCGCGCTCCACACGAGTCGCCACCGCGGCCTCCACGGACTCAAATACTCGGGTGTCCCGCCGTAACAGGCGCTGTTTGTCCTGCACAAACTTGCGCATCTGTGTCGCATACTCTTCTTCTGCGACAGACTGGGGCATTACCGCGTCCAGCAATACCAGTCGCTCGACACGCTCGGGAAATGTACTGGCCAGCAGGCTGGATATAATCGCGCCACGGGAATGACCAAGCAAGCTGAAGCTGTCCCAACCCAGTTCATCCACCACACCCTTGATCTGTGGCAGATCATCCCATATCTGGTAAGTGGCATCCTCCGACCGCCTGTCGCTCAGGCCATGGCCGGTCAGGTCAAGTGCGACAACATGGAAGCCGGCCAGCAACGGCGCCAGCAAACTGAAACTGGCCGCGTTATCCAGCCAACCGTGCAGGGCAAGCAGTGGGCGCCCTGTGGGCTCTCCCCAGGACAAACCGGCCAGCCGCAAACCATTGACCTGCCACTGCCGTGTAACCGGCTGGAGACCACTCATGTATCCGCCTTATATTCCGGCGGCAGTGCCCAGAACAATAACTGGCCGCAGTCAACGGCAGGTACCTGTAAATCCAGGCTTACCAGGCCTCCCGGCGACAGGGACGGCACCCGTCCAATGCACCCCAGGTAGTCATCTACCAGGTAAGATACCAGCGGCTGGTGCGACACCAGCACCACGTGCTGTACAGTGGGGTCAGATACAGTGATATCCGCCAGCGCGGCGTCTACGGCCTCTATGCTGCCGCCTGGCTGCAGGGCCTTGTTGGGGCTCAAACTGGCCTGTGTGAACGCCGAGGCAATAATATCGGCTGTCTGCGTAGTGCGAACCCATGCGCTGTGCAACACCAGCTCCGGGTGAGGGATACCCCGCGCATGACAAATGTCATGGAACCGGTGACAAGCAAAGCCCACATCAGCCGCGCCCATCACCGTTAACTCGCGCAGCCGATCCGATACCGCACGGCCCGCCTCACCGTGTCTCCAGATGGTTACTATCATCTCGTCACACTACCACATCCTGTGCCTGCTCCGAGTGCATCATATCATCGAGCACGGCGGTGACATGTTAATCGGGCATCAGGTCTTGCTCATCTCCAGCAGCAGCTTGTTCAGGCGCGAGACATAGGCGGCCGGATCATCCAGCTGCCCACCCTCCGCCAGGTTGGCCTGATCGAAAACGATACTGGCCAGGTCTGCGAAGCGATCTTCATCCACTTCCTTATCCAGCATCTGCGCCAGGGGATGCGCGGGGTTAACCTCCAGGATGGGTTTGCTCTCAGGCAATTCCTGACCGGCCGCCTCCATTATGCGGCGCATCTGGGCACCCATATCGAAATCGCCCACCACCAGGCAGGCGGCGGAATCCGTAAGGCGGTTAGTGGCGCGCACTTCGCTGACCTTGTCTTCCAGGGCCTTGCCCATACGCTCCACCAGTGCTTCTGATTCTTTAGCGATCTTCTCCTGCTCGGCCTTGTCTTCCTCTGAATCACTGGCCAGATCGAGAGCCCCGCGAGCCACATCCTGGAACTGCTTGCCATCAAACTCCTGCAGGTGATTCATCAGCCAATCATCTACCCGCTCGGACAGCAACAACACTTCGATACCCTTTTTGCGGAATACTTCCAGGTGCGGGCTGTTTTTCGCCGTGTTGAAGTTCTCCGCGACCACGTAGTAGATTTTGTCCTGCTTGTCCTGCATACGAGACACATAGTCTTCCAGCGACTGATCCTGTTCTTCCTTGTCCGTATGGGTCGTGGCGAAGCGCAGCAATTTGGCGATCTTCTCCTTGTTCGCCATGTCCTCAGCGGGGCCTTCTTTCAGCACCTGGCCGAACTCCTGCCAGAAACCGGCATATTCATCGCCCCCGGCCTTGGCCATTTTGCCCAGCATATCCAACACGCGTTTGGTAAGTGCGCTGCGCATGGAGTCAACAGCCGGGTCCTGCTGCAAAATTTCACGGGAAACGTTCAGGGACAGATCATTGGAATCCACCACACCTTTAACAAAGCGCAGGTACATGGGCAGGAACTGCTCCGCCTCATCCATGATAAACGTGCGCTGCACATACAGCTTGAGCCCCCGGGACATCTCCCGGTTCCACATATCAAAGGGCGCTTTTTTCGGCAGGTACAACAGGCTGGTGTATTCCAGCTTGCCCTCGACCTTGTTGTGGCTCCAGGTCAAAGGGATCTTCAAAGTCGTGGGAGACGTGTTTATAGAACTCCTGGTACTCCTCGTCACTGACCTCGGTGCGGCTGCGTGTCCACAGGGCTGTCGCCTCATTGACTGCCTCGTATTCAACCTCGGGGTTCTCCGGCGCTTCCTCGCCTTCCGCCGGGGGCGCCGGTGGTTTGGCCATCATCACCGGTACGGAGATATGGTCCGAGTACTTCTTGATCACACTGCGCACACGCCAGTCGTCGGAAAACTCTTCACAATCCTTCTTCAGGAACAGCGTGACACTGGTACCCCGGACATCCTTGCTCTTGCCCTCGATAGAAAACTCGGCCTCACCATGGGATTCCCACAGAACACCTTCATCGGCGGACTCACCCGCCTTGCGTGTATGTACCTCAACCCGGTCGGCGACGATAAAAGACGAGTAAAAGCCCACACCAAACTGGCCGATCAGCTGCGAATCTTTCTGCTCATCACCACTCAGGCTTTCCAGAAACGCCGCGGTACCTGATTTTGCAATCGTGCCGAGATGCTCGATCACCTCACCACGGCTCATACCAATACCGTTGTCACTGATGGTGATGGTATTGGCTTCCTTATCCACATCCACCTGGATCTGGTAGTCACCCTGCCCTTCAAGCAGGCTATCATCGGCCAGGGAAGCGAAACGCAGCTTGTCGATGGCGTCACTGGCGTTTGAAATCAGCTCACGCAGGAAAATTTCCTTGTTGCTGTACAGGGAATGAATCATCAGGTGCAGCAGTTGCTTGGCTTCGGTCTGGAAACCCATTGTTTCTTTGCTTACATCAGCAGTCATAGTAGCCTCGGTTGTTAACATATTGATTTGAAAGAGTTTAATTCTGAAGGTACATATGGGGCCGCAGAGGGTGATTTTCAAGAGTTGAGGCGGGATATTAATCGAATCATCTGGTCCACGCCCTGCGCTCATCTATGGAAGTTCTTGCAAAGCTTGCCAAAACCTCATGATGCTGAGATAGGAGCATAACCAATGTAAACTGGTAAGGAGATAGTTTGAGTTTGAGTTTGTGCCACCCGAGTCGCCACGAGCACGGAGCCTGGCCTCTCAGGGACCGCTACAAGCACGTCCGTGTGCGCTCGGGCTCGGCCATCCATGGCCTCACACGCCCCAGCCAGGGGGTACTTCATGGTTGCAGATCGGCTATCAATGCACCGCATCAGAACAGATCGACTACCAGCGCACTCCATGGCTACAACTCAAACTCGGCTTCAAATACCCTCTACCAGCAATCAAAAAAGGCCCATCAACTGATGAGCCTTTTCCAAGTCAGGAAGGAAAAGATTACCAGCCGGTAATCTCCGCCAGACCAGTGCCGATATCAGCCAGGCTGCGAACCGTCTTCACGCCGGCATCTTCCAAAGCCGCGAACTTCTCGTCAGCAGTGCCCTTGCCGCCAGAGATGATCGCGCCCGCGTGACCCATACGCTTGCCTTTCGGTGCAGTCACACCGGCAATGTAGGAGACAACAGGCTTGCTCACATTGGCCTTGATATAGGCCGCCGCTTCTTCCTCAGCCGTACCGCCGATTTCACCGATCATCACGATCGCTTCAGTGGCCGGGTCTTTTTCGAACAGCTCCAGTATGTCGATAAAGTTGGAACCCGGAATCGGGTCGCCGCCGATGCCAACGCAGGTGGACTGGCCGTAGCCCGCATCAGTAGTCTGCTTGACCGCTTCATAAGTCAGCGTACCAGAGCGCGATATAATGCCCACCTTACCGGGCAGGTGAATATGGCCGGGCATGATGCCGATCTTGCATTCGCCGGGAGTGATGACACCCGGGCAGTTAGGTCCGACCAGGCGCACACCCAGTTGATCGCACTTCAGCTTGGCTTCCAGCATATCCAGGGTGGGAATGCCCTCGGTGATGCACACGATCAGTTTGACACCGCCATTGGCCGCTTCAAGAATCGAGTCTTTGCAGAACGGGGCCGGAACGTAGATGACCGAGGCATCAGCGCCTGTGACCTCCACTGCCTCGGATACCGTATTGAATACCGGCAGCCCCAGATGTTCCTGGCCGCCTTTTCCCGGGGTGACACCGCCGACCATTTTCGTGCCGTACTCAATCGCCTGCTCAGAGTGAAAAGTGCCCTGGGAGCCGGTAAAGCCCTGACAGATAACTTTGGTGTTCTTGTCAATAAGAATGCTCATTACGCTGCACCTCCCGCTGCTTGCACTGCCTGCTCGGCAGCGTCTGTGAGGCTGGTGGCAGCAATAATGTTCAATCCACTGTCAGCCAATACTTTCCTGCCCAGTTCCGCGTTGTTGCCTTCCAGACGGACAACCACAGGGACCTTTACTCCAATTTCTTCCACCGCGCCGATCACGCCCTCGGCGATCAGGTCGCAGCGTACGATACCGCCGAAGATGTTGATCAATACCGCCTTCACCTTGTCGTCGGACAGAATGATCTTGAAGGCCTCGGATACGCGCTCCTTGGTGGCGCCGCCCCCGACATCCAGGAAGTTGGCCGGGAAGCCGCCGTGCAGCGCCACGATGTCCATGGTACCCATGGCCAGGCCGGCGCCATTGACCATACAGCCGATGCTGCCGTCCAGGGCGACATAGTTCAGCTCCCATTGTGCCGCGTGAGCTTCACGCTGGTCGTCCTGGGAGGGATCGTGCATGTCGCGCAATTCTCTCTGGCGGTACAGGGCATTGCCATCCACACTGATTTTCGCGTCCAGGCAGTGCAGGTTTCCCTCGTCGGTAATCACCAGCGGGTTGATTTCGATCAGCGCCAGATCCTTGTCCACGAACAACTGGGCCAGGCCCATAAAGATCTTCACGAACTGCTTGATCTGCTCGCCTTTCAGACCGAGTTTGAAAGCCAGCTCACGACCCTGGTAAGGCTGTGCACCCACCAGTGGGTCGATGGTGGCCCGCAGAATTTTCTCAGGCGTCTCTTCCGCTACTTTTTCGATTTCCACGCCGCCTTCGGTAGAGGCCATGAATACGATACGGCGGGAAGAACGATCCACTACAGCGCCAAGGTACAATTCTTCGGCGATATCGGTACAGGGTTCGACCAGGATCTTACTGACCGGCTGACCGTTCTCATCAGTCTGGTAGGTCACCATGTTCTTGCCCAGCCAATGTTTCGCAAATTCAGTAATTTCGTCTTTGCTCTTTACCAGCTTCACACCGCCGGCTTTACCGCGACCACCAGCGTGTACCTGGGCTTTTACCACCCACGTATCACCACCGATTAAATCCGCCGCTTCGGCTGCCGCCTTTGGGGTGTCTACCGCGTAGCCTTTGGATACCGGCAGTCCGTACTCGGCAAACAGGTGTTTGCCCTGATACTCATGAAGGTTCATGCTCTATCCCGCTCTATTGCTGCTTTCGTTAATTAAGGCTATCCGGTACTTATAATTGTGCCGAAAAACCACTGTGAGCCCGCATGCGTCGGCGATTTTTCTGTTGTACGCACCCGGACAAATTCTATTTACGCTTTTTGCGATTGGCGATATGGATGGCGTGGCCATCTACTGCCAGCGCCGCTTCGTGCAGCGCCTCCGATAAAGTAGGATGAGCGAACACGGTCAACGCCAGATCTTCCGCGCTGGAACCAAACTCCATGGCAATCACGGCCTGCTGCACCAGATCGGCGGCCGAAGGGCCAACGATATGGCAGCCCAGTATACGGTCCGTCTCGGCATGGGCTATCAACTTGACCATACCCTCTGCTTCATTGGAGGCGAGGGCCCTGCCACTGGCCGCAAAAGGAAAAACGCCGATTTTGTAATCGATACCATCCGCTTTCAATTCCTGTTCGGTTTTACCTACCGCTGCGACTTCCGGGTGGGTATAAATAACCGAGGGGATACAATCATAATTCATCTGGGCCTGTTTACCGGCGATTCGCTCAACCACCATAATGCCCTCTTCTGAACCCTTGTGCGCCAGCATCGGGCCGCGCACTATGTCGCCGATGGCGTACACATGTGGCGCTTCGGTTTCACAGAAATCATTGACATAAATATAACCGCGCTCATCCAGGGTCAGGCCACTATCAGTCGTGAACAGCTCTTCAGATCTTGGCCTGCGTCCTACCGCTACTATTAACTTGTCGAAAGTTTCGACGTACTCACCATCGGCCGTACTGAACGATACCACCACCGCCCCGTCTTTTACTTCGGCGTTGGTGACGCGTGCACCCAGGCGAATATCCAAACCCTGTTTTTTGAGGATTTTGGCTGTTTCCTTCGCTATTTGCGCATCCACCATGGGCAGGAATTCTTCCAGCGCCTCCAGCACAATCACGTCTGATCCCAGGCGACTCCAGACACTGCCCAGTTCCAGGCCAATGACCCCGGCGCCAATCACGCCCAACCGTGCGGGTACTTCTGTCAATTCCAGCGCGCCAGTTGAATCGATAATGTAGTCGTTGTCCAGCGGCGCCGGTGGAATGTTCACGGGAACCGAGCCCGCGGCAACAATAATATTGCTCGCTTCGATTATCTGTACGTTACCGTCCTTGTCCGTGACCTCCACCTTGGCCCCGGCAATCACTTTACCTGTGCCCGAGATAGCGGTAACGCCATTGTGCTTGAACAAGCCGGCGATGCCGCCGGTCAACTGTTTAACAATTTTGTCTTTGCGGCCAATCATGGCGGGTACATCTATCTTTGCCGCCTCCACCGAAATGCCGTGAACACCCAGGTTATCTCGCGCCTCGGCAAACTTATAACTGCTATCCAATAGTGCTTTGGAGGGAATGCAGCCAACATTGAGGCAGGTACCGCCCAGTAATATTTTGCCCTTGTCGTCCAGCCACTGCTCGACACAGGCGGCATTCAGCCCCAACTGGGCGGCTTTGATAGCGGCGACGTAACCGGCCGGCCCCGCGCCAATTATTACAACATCATATTTTTCGGACATGTTCTTTCCTAATTTAGTCATTTCACAGTGGCATGGACCACTTGTTACTCAAGCTACTTACAACGACCTGTAACGCTTTATCACCATTTATAACTGAAGCAGGATACGCGCCGGGTCTTCGATCAGGTCCTTGATGGCCACCAGGAACTGCACGGCCGTCTTGCCGTCGATAATGCGGTGATCATAGGTCAGCGCCAGATACATCATAGGCAGGATCACTACTTCACCGTTCACCGCCATCGGCCGATCCTGGATTTTGTGCATGCCCAGGATACCGGTCTGGGGCGGATTGAGTATGGGAGTGGACAGCAGTGAGCCAAATACACCGCCATTAGTGACGGTGAACGTGCCGCCGGTCATATCGTCGATGGTCAGTTTGTTATCGCGGGCGCGCAGCCCGAGATCCTTGACCGCCGCCTCGACGTCCGCAAGGCTCATAAAATCCGCATCGCGCATAACCGGCACGACCAGACCACCCTCGGTGGATACGGCCACACCGATGTCCTGATAGCCGTGATAGACAATATCGCTACCGTCTACCGACGCATTCACTGCGGGGAAGCGCTTCAGTGCCTCACAGGCGGCCTTGACGAAAAAGCCCATAAAACCCAGGCGCGTACCGTTGTGAACCTTCTCGAACTGTTCTTTATACTTGCTGCGCAGCGCCATCACCGGAGCCATGTTCACCTCGTTAAAGGTGGTTAGCATGGCCGTTTCCTGGGTCGCGGTCAGCAGACGCTCGGCGATCTTTGCGCGCATGCGGGTCATGGGCACACGCTTTTCAACGCGCTCACTGGACGGCCCTTCAGTTGCGCCGGGTTCGCTGGCAACCGGCGCCGGCGCGGCCGGGGCTTTGGCCGGAGCGGCAGTATCATGCGTCTTCATGTACTTGACGATATCTTCCTTGGTGATGCGGCCATTCTTGCCGCTACCTGATATCTGGCTGATATCCAGATTGTGCTCTTCCACCAGTTGCCTCGCGGCAGGGCCCAGTAAAGCGGCTATATCTGTATCATCGCCTGCCGCTGCAGCGACAGCCGCTTCCGGAGCGGTTGTGGATGTACCGGCGGAGGATGTTGCCGCGCCCGGCTCCAGGGTGGCCAGCAACTGCTCACTCTCGATCGTATCGCCCTCCAGCGCGTGAATTTTAGTAAGCACGCCGCTTTCCGGCGCCACCACTTCCATCACCACCTTGTCGGTCTCTATCTCGACGATGAGTTCGTCGCGGGAGACAGCTTCACCCTCGGCCTTATGCCAGGCCGCCACTTCTCCATCCGCAATCGATTCGGGAAAGGCCGGTGCCTTGATTTCAATAGCCATTTCGTTTCCTTTGTGAAATGCCAGTTGCTGCTAAGAACCCCAGGGCATTTCGCCCAGGGCTTCGTCTATGAACTTTTCCTGTTGCGCCACATGCAATGCCATATAACCGGCGGCCGGCGCCGCAGAGCTGTCACGACCGACGTAACGCAGATAAACATCCACCTTGTGGCGATGAATAACACGGCGTATATGATGCTGGCTGGCATACCAGGAGCCCTGGTTCATGGGCTCTTCCTGGCACCAAAGCGCATCGACAACGTTGGGATAGGTCGCCAGTATGTCCAGCAGTTCCGCCTCGGGAAACGGGTAAAGCTGCTCTAATCGCAGGATAGCCACATGATCCAGGTCGCGTTCACGGCGCGCCGCGCGCAAATCATAAAACACCTTGCCACTGCAAATGACAATGCGCTGCACCCTGGACTTGTCCAGGTCATCCGTATCGTCCAGAATATTGTGAAAATGTCCGTGTGCCAGATCTTCCAGGGTGGAGACAGCCTCCTTGTGGCGCAGCAGGCTCTTGGGCGACATCACGATCAGCGGCTTGCGCAGGGGGCGTATCACCTGGCGCCGCAACAGATGATAAACCTGTGCCGGCGTGGTCGGCGCGCACACCTGTATATTGTGCTCAGCAGACAACTGCATGAAACGCTCCAGCCTGGCCGATGAGTGCTCCGGACCCTGCCCCTCGTAACCGTGGGGCAACAGCAAGGTCAAGCCACTGAGACGCTGCCACTTGTGCTCACCGCTGGTGATGAACTGGTCGATCACCACCTGGGCACCATTGGCAAAATCACCGAACTGGGCCTCCCAGATAACCAGGCCCCGCGGCAGGGTGGTGGAATAGCCATACTCAAAGGCCAGCACCGCCTCTTCCGACAGCAGGGAGTCGTAAATCACGAAAGTGCCCTGCTCCTCACTGACATGCTGCAGGGGTATGTAGGCACGCCCGTCCTTCTGGTTATGCAACACGGCGTGGCGATGGGAAAAGGTGCCACGACCCACGTCCTGCCCGGTCAGCCGTATCGGGTAGCCTTCCCTGAGCACAGAGGCATAGGCCAGGTTTTCGGCAAAACCCCAGTTTATCGGCATAGCGCCCGCCGCCATCCTGCGGCGGTCTTCAAGAATTTTGGACACCTGGCGCTGTAGCGGAAAGTTGTCCGGCGCCACATTGGTGTCATGCGCCAGGTTCTGCAACGCGTGAATATCCATGCTGGTGTCAGCCGGCAGCGTCCACTCATGACCCAGGTAGGGTGACCAATCAACAAACAGGGTTTTATTGGGTTCGAACACCAGACTTTCCACCAGAGGCTCACCGCGGTCCAGGGATTCCCGGTAGCGATCCATCAGGAACTGGTCTTCACTGTCGGTAATGACACCCTCGCCGATAAGCTTAGCGGCATACAGGTCGCGGGTGGTCTTGTGTTGACGAATGGCCTGATACATCAATGGCTGGGTCACCGAGGGCTCATCGGCCTCGTTGTGGCCCCGGCGGCGATAGCATATCAGGTCTACCACCACATCCCGCTTGAACTCGGTGCGGTAGTCGACTGCCATCTGGGTAACAAACAGCACAGCCTCCGGATCATCCGCATTCACGTGAAAAATGGGCGCCTGCACCATTTTCGCAATATCGGTGCAATACTCGGTAGAGCGCACATCCTCACGCTTGTGCGTGGTAAAACCGACCTGGTTGTTAATGATGATATGAACAGTGCCACCGGTTTTGTAGGCGCGCGTCTGGGACATCTGGAATGTCTCCATCACCACGCCCTGCCCCGCAAAGGCGGCATCACCGTGCATCACGATTGGTACAACCAGATTACCGATATCATCGTTGCGCCGCTCTTGCCTGGCGCGTACCGAGCCTTCAACCACGGGTGAAACAATTTCCAGGTGTGAGGGGTTGAACGAAAGCGCCAGATGCACTTCTCCGCCGGGTGTCATCACATTGGACGAAAATCCCTGGTGGTATTTTACGTCGCCGGAAGTTTCAAATTCTACGCGGCCCTCAAATTCCGCAAACAGCTCAGAGGGGTTTTTGCCCAGAATATTGATCAGCACGTTGAGGCGACCGCGGTGGGCCATACCCAGTACGATCTCCTGCGCGCCGTAAGAACCGCAGCGCTGCACCATCTCCGTCAGCATGGGTATCAGGCTTTCGGCGCCTTCCAGTCCGAAGCGTTTGGTTCCGGGGTATTTGGAGCCCAGGGACTTTTCCAGGCCCTCGGCATTGGTCAGGCTACGCAACAGCCCAATGCGCACGTCCACACCGTAATCCGGCGCCGAACGCACGGATTCCATGCGCTGCATAATCCAGTGGCGCCGCTCGGTGTCAACGATATGCATGAACTCGGCGCCGATGTTGTGGCAATAGGTGCGTTCAATGGCGTCATAGATCTCGCCCAGGGTCGCATCGGCCTTGCCGATGTGCAGGCTGCCGGTCTGGAACACCGTATCAAAATCCGCCGAGGAGAGCTGGTGAAAACTCAACTCCAGGTCGGGGACATGCTCACGCTCCGCCAGGCCCAGCGGATCCAGGTGTGCCTTCTGGTGGCCGCGCTGTCGGTACGCCGAAATCAACTGCAGCGTCCGCACCTGCTTACGCTCATACTCGGTGGCCCGGGAATCGTGTTGCACTGTGGCTTCAGTGCGCACACGCATCTTGCTGATACGGGCAAAGCGGTCCCTGATAACCGAGTGAGGAACGTCGTCTATCTGGACAATATCCGACTCAACCCGGGGCAGTCCGTCAAAATAGTCGCGCCACTGTTCGGGCACCCCATTGGGGTCCGTCAGATAGGACTCGTACAGGTTCTCCACATAGGTGGCGTTGCCACCGGCGATATGTGAGCTCCTCCACAGGTGCTCCATTGAGCTTTCTTGCATCTCGACCCTTCCAGGGGATTAAATCACTTTTAAACACTCACCGATTCGAAAACCGCCCGTTTCCCCACAGCTTACAGCTGAGTGTAGCAGCGCCAGCGCCACTCTGCCGACAAGACTGTTGTCGACCCGGCAAATACAACTCTGCCGCTGATAAGTAGCGGCAGAGAAACAAAACCTAATGCAATACTTTCAGAATGTTATAACCCAATCTTAATGTCATATCGCACGCGCGAGAAGCATGTTGCGAATATGGCCAATCGCCTTCGTCGGGTTCAAACCCTTGGGGCAAACGTTCACACAATTCATGATACCGTGGCAGCGAAATACGCTGAAGGGGTCATCCAGCCTGGCCAGCCGCTCTTCAGTTGCGGTGTCACGGGTATCCGCCAGGAAGCGATAGGCCTGCAGCAGGCCTGCCGGTCCGATAAAACGATCCGGGTTCCACCAGAATGAAGGACAGGCGGTGGAGCAACAGGCGCACAGGATGCATTCGTACAGGCCGTCGAGTTTCTCCCGATCCTCCGGTGACTGCAGGCGCTCGATAGCGGGCGGCGGCGTATCATTCTGCAAATAAGGCTGCACTTTCTCATACTGCGCATAGAACATGCTCATGTCGACCACCAGGTCGCGCACCACCGGCAAGCCGGGCAGCGGCCGCAATACCAGGGTATTGTTCTTCACGGTTGCAGAAAGCGGTGTGATACAAGCCAGGCCATTCACACCGTTCATGTTCACGCCATCAGAACCGCACACGCCCTCACGACAGGAGCGGCGATAGGCAAACGTTGTGTCCCGGGACTTGATCAGTTCCATCACGTCCAGCACCATCAGGTCCGTGCCACCGGTATCGACCTGTACATCCTGCATGTACGGTTCGCTGTCAGTTTCAGGGTTATAGCGATAAATACTTACTTGCAACATATTTCCTGCCCCTTAATAAACACGCGCTTTCGGTTGGAAAGTATCCACCGTTTTTGGCTCAAAATTCACCGCGCGCTTGCCCACTCTCTTGTCAGTCGGAAAATACACAGAATGGCACAGCCAGTTTTCATCATCACGGGAGTCGAAGTCCTCCCGGGCGTGGGCGCCGCGGCTCTCCTTGCGCTCCTCCGCCGCGATGGCGGTAGCCTCCGCCACCTCGAACAGGTTGTGTAGTTCCAGCGCTTCGATACGGGCCGTATTGTAAACCATGCTCTTGTCAGCAAGGCTGGCGTTTTCTATTCGGCCGCGCAAATCGGCGAGTTTACCGATGCCCTCCTGCATGAATTCGCCGTTGCGAAATACACCGAAGTGCTTCTGCATGGTGTCTTGCAACTCCGTGCGCAGGTCGGCCACGTTCTCGCCACCGGTTGAGTTGTTCAACTTGTCCAGGCGGGACATCGCCTGCTCTATATCGCTGTCGGAAGCATCACTCAGATCGATACCCTCACGTAGGGAGCGCTCGATGTGCAGGCCTGACGCACGACCAAAAACCACCAGGTCCAGCAGGGAGTTGCCACCCAGCCGGTTGGCCCCGTGCACGGATACGCAGGCTACCTCGCCACAGGCGTAGAGGCCGGGAATAACTGTATCGTGGCCATGCTCATCGATGGTCAGTGCCTGGCCATCAACGTTGGTTGGGACTCCGCCCATCATGTAATGGCAGGTAGGTACCACGGGAACCGGTTCTTTCACCGGGTCGACGTGTGCGAAGGTGCGAGACAGTTCACAGATGCCCGGCAGGCGGCTCTCCAGAACATCCTCACCCAGGTGATCCAGCTTCAGGTACACATAGTCGCCATTGGGGCCACAGCCCTTGCCATCCAGGATTTCCAGCACCATGGAACGCGCGACAACATCACGACCCGCCAGGTCCTTGGTATTGGGGGCGTAGCGCTCCATAAAACGCTCGCCGTCTTTATTGATCAGGTAGCCACCCTCTCCACGGCAGCCCTCCGTGACCAGTACGCCGGCGCCGGCAATGCCAGTGGGATGAAACTGCCACATCTCGATATCCTGCACCGGGAAGCCCGCGCGCAGGGCCATACCAATGCCGTCACCGGTGTTGATGTGGGCGTTGGTAGTGGAGGCGTAGATGCGCCCCGCTCCGCCGGTCGCCAGTACGGTGGCCTTGGACTTCATATAGACCGTCTCACCGGTTTCCATGCAAATGGCGATAACACCGACTACCGCACCGCTCTGGTTCTTGACCAGGTCGGTGGCATACCATTCGTTGAAGAATACCGTTTTGGCCTTCATATTGCCCTGGTACAGGGTATGCAGCAGGGCGTGACCGGTGCGGTCCGCCGCGGCGCAGGTCCTGGCGGCCTGGCCGCCCTCACCGAAGTTCTTGGATTGGCCGCCAAAGGGGCGCTGGTAGATACGCCCCTCTTCCGTGCGGGAGAAAGGCAGGCCCATGTGTTCCAGTTCATACACCGCTTCCGGACCGACGCTACACATATATTCGATAGCATCCTGGTCACCGATGTAATCGGAGCCCTTGACCGTATCGTACATATGCCAACGCCAATCGTCGTCCGGGTCGGCACTGGCGATGGCACAGGTGATACCGCCCTGGGCTGAAACCGTGTGTGATCGGGTGGGAAAGACCTTGGAGATCACCGCTGTCTTATAACCGGACTGGGCCAGTTGCAGTGCGGCGCGCATACCCGCACCGCCACCTCCCACGATGACACCATCAAATGAAATTGTACGAAGAGCCGCCATATTCTAATAACCCCACAAAATCTGGATGCCCCAGACAACATACGTAAACATGATGAGTGCAGAAATTGCCAGCGCTGCAAAGCGCAGTACATTACCCGTGGTGCCCATCAGTCGTTCGGTCAGGTAGTCGGTAAAAACAGCCCACAGACCAACCCATGCGTGGACACCCAATGACAGCAGCGCCAGTAGACTGAATACCCGCATCCAGGTCTGGGCATGCAAGTCTTTCCAGGCGGCATAATCGACACCGCCCACCAGCACACAACCCACATAAAGAAAATAGGCCAGCAGGATAACAGCAGTCACACGCTGCATCAGCCAGTCATAGAGGCCGGAGCGGCCAAAACTTGTTACTGCAGTTACCATATCCAGACTCCCGCCAGCAGAATGAGTACAACCGAGAATGCGATCACGATGCGGGCGCCGAGTATGCCCCCCTCCATCGTCTCACCGATGCCGAAGTCCGCGATCAAATGCTTTACCCCCGCCAGGGAGTGGTAAATCAGGCCGGCTACGATCGCCCAGATCACTAACTTGGCCAGGGGACTGGCCAGGCATTCCTGTAGGGATGCGAAGCTTTCGGGGCTGGCCAGGCTGGCATCCAGTGCCCAGATGAGCACCGCCATACCGACAAAAAGGAATACGCCTGAGGCGCGATGGGCAATGGACACCCATGCGGTGATAGGAAGCCGCATGGTACCGATATCCAGGTTTACAGGGCGTGTGTCTTTCACTTTTGGGTTCCATCGTTGTGACGCCCATCAGGGCGGTTAATCGGGTTGGCGCGATACCACACATGTCGCCGGAGGCAACTGTCGCCAGCAAACCAAAACGCGCGAAATTATAGGCAGTTACGCCAGCAATTACAATCCGTTCCTCACAATGGTGGGCAACTATTGATTTATCGCGATATGTGCCGATCTCCCTCTATCGGGATACCCGAACATCTAAACAGATGAAGGTACATGGCCGCAATTAGACTTAGGTCAATTGACAATGCCTGCCCAGACTTTATAGTGTACTCCCCCACAAATTTACAGCCCAGGACCTCCTATGAGCGACAAGAAAGCCACCCTCAAGATAGACGGAATGGACGAGTCCATCGAACTGCCGATTTACTCCGGCACCCTGGGCCCTGATGTCGTGGATGTCGGGAGTTTGACTGGCAAGGGGATGTTTACCTACGACCCCGGCTTTGTATCCACTGCCGCCTGTGAATCCCAGATCACCTTTATCGACGGTGGCAAGGGTATATTGCTACACCGGGGCTATCCCATCGATCAGTTGGCCGAGGAGTCCGATTACCTGGAAACCTGCTACCTGCTGCTCTACGGTGAACTGCCCACCAAAGAAGAGAAAAAGCAGTTTGTCGACACGGTTCACAACCACACGATGGTTCATGAGCAGATACGGACCTTTTTTAACGGTTTTCGACGGGACGCCCACCCCATGGCCATCATGTGTGGCGTGGTCGGCGCCCTGTCCGCCTTTTACCACGACTCGCTGGAAATTGCTGACGAGCAACACCGGCAGGTCGCCGCCTTCCGCCTGATCGCCAAAATGCCCACCCTGGCGGCCATGAGCTACAAGTTCTCCACCGGGCAACCCTTCATGTACCCGGATAACAGCCTGAACTATGCGGAAAACTTCCTGCACATGATGTTCGGCAACCCCTGCGAGCCGAGCAATATAAGCCCGGTATTGGCCAAGGCCATGGACCGCGTATTCCTGCTGCACGCCGACCATGAGCAAAACGCCTCCACCTCCACCGTGCGCCTGGCGGGTTCCTCTGGCGCCAATCCTTTCGCCTGTATCGCGGCCGGCATTGCCGCCCTGTGGGGGCCGTCCCACGGTGGCGCCAACGAAGCGGTACTGAAGATGCTGGAGGAAATCGGCGACGTATCCCATATTGACTCCTTTGTAGCGCGCGCCAAGGACAAGGATGATCCCTTCCGCCTGATGGGCTTCGGCCACCGGGTCTACAAGAACTTCGACCCCCGCGCCAAAGTAATGAAGCAGGCGGCGGATGAAGTACTGGCGGAACTGGGCATAGAACACGACCCCATGCTGGAAATTGCCAAGCGCCTGGAGGAGATCGCCCTGCACGACGAGTACTTTATCGAGAAAAAACTCTATCCCAATGTGGATTTCTACTCCGGCATCATCCTCAAGGCTATCGGCATCCCCACCAGCATGTTCACTGTAATATTCGCCGTGGGCCGCACCGTGGGCTGGATTGCGCACTGGAACGAGATGATCAGCGGCAGCTACCGTATCGGCCGCCCACGCCAGTTGTATACCGGCTACACGCAGCGGGATTTCGTGCCCCTGGACGAGCGATAGTATTACCATGCCAGACATTGTCATCAGTGGCACCGGCCTCTATACACCCGCGGAGTCCATCAGCAATGAAGAGCTTGTTGATTCCTTCAACGCCTATGTGGAAATCTACAACGCCGCTCACGCCGACGAGATCGCCGCCGGGGAATTAGCCGCTCTGCAGCCCTCCTCTGCCGAATTTGTCGAAAAGGCCTCGGGCATCAAGTCCCGCTATGTGATGAACAAGGACGGCATACTCGATCCGAACCGTATGACACCGCGCCTGCCCGAGCGCCCTAACGACGCCCAGTCCATCCAGTGCGAGATGGCCGTTGCCGCGGCGCAGCAGGCCATGAGCCAGGCCGGGAAATCAGCAGATGACATCGATGCGGTGATTGTGGCGGCGTCCAACATGCAACGGGCTTACCCCGCCATGGCCGTGGAAATCCAGGATGCCCTGGGTATCAAAGGCTACGGCTTCGATATGAACGTGGCCTGCTCTTCCGCCACCTTCGGCATTCAACAGGCCCGTGATGCGGTGACGACCGGCAGCGCCAACTGTGTGCTGATGCTCAACCCGGAAATCTGCAGCGGCCACCTCAACTTCCGCGACCGGGATTCCCATTTTATCTTCGGCGATGTCTGTACCGCCATCATCGTGGAGCGTGCCGAAACCGCCACGTCCAGTGAGCAGTACCTGATCGTCGACACCAAACTGCAAACCATCTATTCAAGCAACATCCGTAATAATTTCGGCTTCCTCAATCGCGGGGACGAATCCGGTATTGGCAAAACCGACAAGTTATTTGTCCAAGAGGGGCGCAAGGTATTCAAGGAAGTGTGCCCGGCAGTGGCCACGCAAATTTCCGCACAGTTGGAGAAGCTGGAGATCGCGCCGGAGCAGTTGAAACGTATGTGGTTGCACCAGGCCAACCTGAGCATGAACCAGCTGATTTCCAGGCGTGTGCTGGGCCGGGACGCTACCGCAGATGAGGCGCCCACCATTCTCGATGAGTATGCCAATACCAGTTCTGCGGGCTCTGTTATCGCCTTCCACAAACACCGCGACGATTTTCAAAGCGGCGACCTGGGCATACTGTGCTCCTTTGGCGCCGGTTACAGCATTGGCAGTGTGGTGCTGAAGAAAGTGTAGTCCCCGAATGGTACTGACTTAAGGCTAAATAAAGTGTGTACATTCCGCTGCTTCCGGGAGTTTTTTGCCTTGCTCAGTTAGGATAAAGCATGCCTTTGCAAGGCAAAAAACTCCCGGAAGCAGCTACCTACGGTATCATTCAATTCGCTTGAGCAGGGCTCCCAGGGCCGATAACAACGCACCACACTGCGCATCGGTACCTATACTGATACGCAGGTAGTTGTCGATACGCGGCTTATCGAAATAGCGTACGATAATGCCCCGCTGGCGCAGCTCTGCAAACAGATCCCTGGCGGCGCGCCGGGGATGCGTAGCAAAAACAAAATTCGCCGCCGAAGGCAGCACCTCAAAGCCCAGCGCTGTCATTTCCCGGCTCAGTTTCTCGCGGCTGGCCACGACCCGCTGACAACTCTGGCGGAAATGCTCCTCATCGGCTAAAGACGCCAGCGCCGCCCGCTGGGCAACAATATCCAGCGGGTAGGAGTTGAAGGAGTTCTTGACACGCTCCAATCCCTCGATGAGCTCTACACTTCCCATCGCAACGCCCACACGCAAGCCCGCCAGTGCCCGGGACTTGGACAAGGTCTGCACCACCAGCAGGTTGTCGAATTCGCCAAGCAACTGTACCGCCGATTCACCCCCAAAATCGATGTAGGCCTCGTCGATAACAACCACCGAGTCACAGCTTGCACGCAACAGGGATCGAATCGCATCCAGCCCCATCAGCACTCCTGTGGGAGCATTGGGATTGGGGATAATAATGCCGCCGTTATCCGCCGGGTAGGCTGCCGGATCGATAGAGAAATCGCTTGCCACAGGAACGTCGCAATGACTAATGCCATAGAGTTCGCACCACACAGGATAAAAACTGTAGCTTATATCGGGAAAATACACCGGCTTATCATGCTTGAGCAGGGCCTGAAAAATATGTGCCAGAACCTCATCCGAACCATTGCCGATGAATACCTGCTCCGGTAGTAGCCCATTGCGTTGGGCAAAAGCCTGTTTAAGCGCCGCTGATTCCGGGTCGGGATAAAGGCGCAGACTGTCACCACCGACCGCCGCAATGGCCGTCAACACGGCGGGAGAAGGCTGGTAGGGGCTCTCATTGGTATTGAGCTTAATCAGCTTATCGCCTTGCGGCTGCTCCCCTGGCACATAGGGTGTCAGTTGACGGACTAAATCACTCCAGTAACGACTCATAACGTGCTCTATCAAAGATGGCGTCCCCTAGGGGGTTCGAACCCCTGTTACCGCCGTGAAAGGGCAGTGTCCTGGGCCACTAGACGAAGGGGACGCGAGGCTTTTCATTTTACATAAAAAAGCCGCGCCATTTTACCGAAGCTGGGCTTCGATGCAACTATCGCGGCAACGACATCGTGGTTAGGAGGCGAGCTTTACGCTACACCTCCACACCTGTAAATTCGACTCGACCAGAGGTTCCCTAGTATTTGAAAACAGTGTCGACGTGCAGGCGCTTGTAATCCGCATCGCTGCCCAGGTCCACACCTCTGGTGTTGTCGAAGTAAGTCACAGACAGGGCCCACTTGGTGTTGATGGCATACTTGCCGGAGAACCTGTGGCCCTTGCCATCAGTGCCACCACCAGCGAAGTCGGAATCTGTGACAAGCCCAAGTGTAGCATTCGCTTCCAGATCCTTGTATTCGTACTGCAACTGCCAGCTGCCTTTGCCCTTGGCTTTACCCAGCTTCACACCGGCGGCATAACCCGTTTCGAGATCATCCGCATCATCGTTGGTGACGTAGTCGCCGTACAGACTCAAAGGCATATCAAACAGGTTGAAGCTGACATCCACTGAAGCGTTGAAAATGTTGTAGTCATACTCATAGACTTCAACACCGTCATCGAACACCGTGGAGTTACCGAAAAAGTCGTCATCAAATATCGCCTCGCGACCCTGCACCGGGAACTCATAGTATTTTACTGACGTGGTCAGGCCGGCGCCGAACAAATTGAACTTCGCCCCACCCTGGACACCCCAGGAGTATTCGTCGTTGTTGTTCTTGCTATCACTCTCGATCCAGTTGCCCTCAGCGGTGGCAAAAAACGTCTTGCCTTGCCAGCCCGCAGCCACACCTTCGGGGCGGAAGTCGCCATCCCAGATCAACGAGCTCTTCTGCACCTTGTAGAACGGGTTTTTGAATTTGCCGCCCATCACGTAGAGATCTTCCATAAACTTCCACTTGGCGTAGGCCAGGTCCAGGCGCAGGTCCTTGGTGGAGCCACCGCCACCGAGCGTCTGGTTGGTGGAAACCGGGTCATCACCACCGGTGGCAAGCCCCAGGCCAACCTCCACATCGTCAGGCAGATCGGCGATCAGGGCGGCCCGAGCGCGTATACGATTGCGATCGCGGTCATCCTTGTGATCTTCATCGATCTCCTCATAACGGTAGCGGAAGTCACCCTGCCATTTGACATTCTCAGCCCAGGATGTGGACTTGTTTTGCGCTTTGAGCGTGGACACTTCGGCATTGGTGGCGGCCAGGTCCTCCACGGTGACCAGCGTCTGCACGGCACCCAATTCACGCAGTGCCTCGTTCTCGGCCTCCAGGGCATTCATACGATTGCTCATGGCGGCAAACTGGGCCTGCATCTGCTGCCACTGGGCGTCAGAGACAGCGGCGCTGGCACCTGTACTCCCGAGCAACACACTCGCTACCGCTACAGAAATAACTTTATTCATGTTTCATTCCCCCTGGGTTAATGATCTCTATGTACATCTCATCCTGTACATGCGCTGGGATATTAATGGCGCAATATGACAGTATTATTACGTTTGCAGCGAAATTAGAAGTGCTGCGGGAAAAGCTGTTTCAGCCGAAACGGCCCGTTATATAGTTTTCGGTCAAGGTGTGCTTCGGCATGGTGAAAACCTCCTTGGTCGCGCCCACTTCGATCAATTTGCCGAGGTGGAAGTACGCCGTTCGCTGTGACACCCGCGCCGCCTGTTGCATGGAGTGCGTGACGATGACAATGGTGTATTTTTCCTTGAGTTCATCCATCAGCTCCTCGATGCGGGCCGTGGCGATCGGATCCAGCGCCGAGCAGGGCTCATCCATCAGAATCACCTCGGGGCTGACCGCGATGGCCCTGGCGATACAAAGTCGCTGTTGCTGCCCCCCCGGACAAACCGGTACCGGGCTTATCCAGCTGATCCTTGACCTCATCGAACAGGCTTGCCCGCCGCAGGCTGTTCTCGACAATTTCATCCATCTCGGCCTTGTTGTGCGCAAGGCCATGGATGCGCGGCCCATAGGCGACGTTTTCATAGATGGACTTGGGAAAGGGGTTGGGCTTCTGGAACACCATACCGACCCGCGCACGCAACAGGACCGTATCCTGGTCACTGGCGTAGATATCCTCGCCGTCGAGGGTGATATGCCCCTGCATCCGGCAAATTGGAATGATGTCGTTCATGCGGTTCAAGGCACGCAAAATGGTGGACTTGCCACAGCCCGAGGGGCCGATCATCGCCAGCACTTCATTTTTGCCGATATCCAGCGACACGTCTGTAATCGCCTGTTTCTCGTCATAGAATATATTGACGTTACGGGCTGACATCTTTGCGTTTTCCACAAAAGGAGAGCCAACAGTGGCATCGCCCATCACATTTGCATGATCGTGTATATCCAGTTTCCGCTCCCGGGTAGCTGCCCGTTTTTCCTGCCGAGGCACAACGCCATCTTCAGTCGTTCCAACAATTGCGTTCATCGTATCAGGTCCTTCCATGTTTACAGCCCGTTAAGCTATTTGGATTCAAAGCGCCTGCGCAGGAACACCGCCAGCGCATTCATCAGAATCAGAAAACCCATTAACACCATGATCGCCGCTGAGGTCTTTTCGGTGAAGCCGCGCTCCGGACTATCCGCCCACAGGAAAACCTGTACCGGCAAGACTGTCGACGGATCGGTCACACCACCGGGTACGTCCATAATAAACGCCACCATGCCAATCATAAGCAGTGGCGCGGTCTCGCCCAGGGCCTGCGCCATGCCGATAATGGAACCGGTCATGATGCCGGGCATGGCGACCGGGAGAACGTGGTGAAATACCGTTTGCAGTTTCGACGCCCCCACGCCCAGCGCCGCCTCGCGGATAGAAGGAGAAACCGCCTGTATGGCCGCGCGAGACGTGATAATAATGATCGGTAGCGTCATCAGCGACAGCACAATACCCCCGACCAGCGGGACCGAACGGGGCAGGTCAAAGAAGTTTATAAATACTGCCAGTCCCAGCAGGCCGAATACGATAGAAGGTACGGCGGCGAGGTTGTTGATGTTGATTTCGATAAGGTCAGTCAAGCGATTTCGAGGTGCGAATTCTTCCAGGTATACCGCGGCGAATACGCCCACGGGAAAGGCGAGAGAAAATGTTACCACCAAGGTAAAGAAAGAACCGTACAGGGCCGCCCGGATACCCGCCATTTCCGGTTCGCGCGAATCTCCCTCCGTGAAAAATGTTGTATTGAATCGCGACTCCGTCCTGCTCTCTTCCTTCAATTTGTCCAGCCAGGCGATCTGCCGGTCTTTCACACGCCGGTCGGACTCGGGGCTATCCACAGCAACCTGCCCCTTCAGGTAACTACCGGCCTCCGCATGGGCGCGCAACCACAGATCAAAAGTAGTGCCTATCAGTTGCGGATTTTCCACCACAATATCCCGCAGGTCATACTCCGCCCCGATGCTGACCAGGCGATACAGGGCGCGACTCTGTGTGCGCCCCGCCACATCGGGAAACATCTCGCGCAGGCTGCTCTTGATCACCGCTGAATAGTCCGCCCCGTATATGTCCTCGGCCGAGGCATTGGGCTCCAGCCCCAGTTGCTGTGCATCCAGCTCAATCGTAATGTTGAGGTAATGCTGGGTGAATGCCGGATAGCCTTTACTTACAATATCGGCCAGCAGAACAAACAGGAAAATAAAGCCCGTCAATACGGCCAGTCGCCCATACCACTGAAACCGCCGCTCCCTCGCATAGCGCTTCTTGAGGGAGGCCCGGATCGCCGCCGTGGTTTTGTAACTGTCACGCTCACTCATATTGTTCACGGTATTTCCTGACGACATACAGAGCGAAAACGTTGAGTAACAGAGTCACAAAAAACAGGACCAGGCCCAGGGCAAAGGCCGCCAGGGTCTTGGGGTTATCAAATTCCTGGTCACCGACCAACAGCGTCACAATCTGCACGGTGATAGTAGTGACTGCCTCCAGCGGATTGGCGGTCAATTTGGCCGACAGCCCCGCCGCCATCACCACAATCATGGTCTCGCCAATCGCCCGGGAAGCGGCCAGCAGGATGCCGCCGACTATCCCGGGCAATGCCGCGGGTAATACGACCTTGCGAATGGTCTCGCTCATGGTGGCGCCCATGCCCAGGGACGCCTCGCGCATGGAATCCGGTACCGCATTGATGATGTCGTCCGACAGTGACATGACGAAGGGAATAATCATGATGCCCATGACAATTCCCGCCGCAAGGGCGCTCTCTGCAGCGACGTGGAGACCTACCGACTCACCTAACTGGCGAATAAAGGGCGCGACCGTCAGGGCGGCAAAAAAACCGTATACCACGGTGGGAACACCGGCGAGAATCTCAAGTACCGGCTTGGAAAGGGCGCGAAAGCGCCGTGTCGCGTACTCTGACAGGTAAATGGCTGACATCAGGCCCACCGGCACGGCGATGAACAAGGCCACAGTGGAAATCAGCAGGGTGCCCACAAACAACGGAATAAAACCAAAGGAGCCGGATGCCGCTACCTGGTCAGCCCGGATGGCCATCTGGGGGCTCCATTGCAGCCCAAACAGAAAATCCGCTAAAGGGATAACCCGGAAAAAACGCACCGCCTCAAACAACACCGACAGCACAATGCCCAGTGTGGTCAAAACCGCCAGGAACGAGCAGGTAAAAAGAATCCATTTGATAATACTTTCAACATGATTACGTGCGCGCAGGGCGGGGGCGATCCGCTGCAATGCCAGCAGACCGCCAATAACAGCCACCAGAGAAATTATCAGGACTTTCATAATACTGCTGGAGGACGACAGAGCCTTGTAATGCTCCGCCGCGGCGATCTGTGCCTTGTCGAGTTGCTCCAGGCCGATACTACCGCTGGCATAGCCGACAATCTGGTTAGTATAGAGACCGAGCTCGCTGGGGTGCATTTCCTGAACGCTTTGTGGCAATTGTGCCACTACCAGGTTATTGAGCACCCTGGATTCGAACCCAAGCCACAAAACCAGGATAAGCAAGGCGGGCAGAGCCGCCCAGGCAGCGGCCATATAGCCATAGTGCTTGGGCAGCGAGTGCAGAGCCTTGACCCCACCCACAGTTTCAGCGACCACCCGGGAGCGCCTGCGCCCCAGGAAAAAACTGACAACACTGAGTGCGACCAGGACTAGAAAGACCGTTGTTGTCTGCACTAGTGCTCCTTCAATGTGATAATTACGGATTCAGTTGGTTTGTCAGCGTTCATGGCAAGGCGCGCCTCGAAGGTAATGGCCATAGTCCTTGGCGAGAGGCGCAACGACGTCCATGGACGCTGACAAACCAACCCATAGGGCGTTGCTGTGGTGTCCCGCAGCCGCGTTGCAGCACTTGAAAAGGACTAAGGCCATTCTCTGCACACTGCGCCTTGCTGCGAAACACCACAGCATCGCTGAACCCGCAATTATCACATTGAAGGAGCACTAGCGCCTATGTCCACATAACATCAGTCCGGGTCCCGTAAACATCAGTCTAACCGCTTACATTTCCAGTCGCTTCAGGGCCTTGACGTCTGCCTGAACCTGCTTCAGTTCATCGTCGCCCAGCGGTATCAAACCCCTCTCCGACAGGTAGCCATCTTCACCCATCGCCCGGTCGGACGTAAATTCCATCGCATACTCCACAATGCCGGGAATTTTGCCCACATGGGCGCTCTTGATGTAGAAATACAGGGGGCGCGACACCGGATAGTCGCCACTGGAGATCGAGTCGAAGGTAGGAGCAACGCCATCCACCTCGGAGCCCTGTACTTTATCGCCGTTTTCGTCGAGGAAACTGAAGCCGAAGATTCCCAGGGCGTTAGCATTGGCATCCAGTTTCTGCACGATCAGGTTATCGTTTTCACCGGCCTCGATATAGGCGCCATCCTCACGTACCGCGTAGGCAATGGCCTTGAACACATCCTTACCTTTGGGCGCCTTCCCTTTCCTCTGGGCCAGGGCATCGTACATGCCCGCCGGCAAGCCCAGTTTATCCATCATCGCCTTGATTTCAGCAACCTGGTCGCTTCCCATGCCACGCAGGGCCTTTAAATCCGCAATCCCCTGGGCACCGCCGCCCAGTGCCAATTCGGCAAAGGCATCTCGCGTGCCGGAGGTAGGCGGCGGACCGAGCACCTCAATTTCTGTAGCGGGAAGGCTGGCATTGACGTCCTTCCAGGTCTTGTTCGGGTTGGGCATCAACTTTCCGTCTGCTCCCGGAATATCCTTGGCCAGGGCCATGTACAGATCTTTACGTGTCAGCTTGAACAGTGGCGCCTTTTTGGAATTGGCGATGACGATACCGTCGTAACCCACCAAAACCTCCACGATATCAGTGACACCATTGCCCTGACAGGCGTCGTATTCGCTCTCTTTGATGCGGCGCGAGGCATTGGTGATATCGGGACTGTTGGCGCCCAAACCCTTGCAAAATAGTTTCAATCCACCGCCGGAGCCGGTCGATTCGACTTTTGGCGCCTTGAAAGCGGTGGACCGCCCGAAGCGCTCGGCCACCACTGTGGATAATGGATACACCGTGGACGAACCCACGATACTCACGCTGTCGCGGTTTGCCGCTTGTGCTGTACTGAGGCCGCCTATGGCCGCCGTGATTACAACTGCACCTGCACCTGCAAGATAGTTTTTCACGTGGTAACAACTCCGTAACAAAAATTAAGTGGAATATCAGTTCACCCTCTGATATTGGCCATGGATTCTAGGTCTTGTTTGTTACGGTAGTGTTACAATCGCCTTCGGGCTCGAGGTCAGGACTGAATGGCATTCAGACCTGCCCCCTAACACCTCTTGCCAGGATGGGTTCATTTCCCCCACAGGTCCTGCCCATCACACAAGGAAAATAAATGTTGAACCTCGGAAGTATGTACTCGATGGGGCTGGCGGGCGCGCTTGCCTGCCTGCTATTGCTGACATTCTCCGGCAATATCTCGGCGGCTGGGTCGATAGGCAGAGTTGAACCGATTTTTGCCCGCTACGCACAAACATATCATGTCCCGACCCTGAACCTGGGGGTTGAGTATTTTCGTGACAAACCGATGGAAGAGATGGACGATTTCGATGGTTACACCGTGACCCTTGACTTCACCTATCCTATTGACGACGTTTCACAAGTTGAATTGTTGCTGCCCTTGTACACCGATGGCGAGGGCGATTATAACAAGCCCGGGAATGCGTTTGACGGTCGCTCACTGGATGTCGACGGCTATGGCGGAGTCCGCGATTTCGCATCCCTCATTTATGAGCGCCGACTGTCCTGGCTGGAAGACAAATCAGATATCAACATAGCCTGGCTGGTGGGTGCGGGCATACGCCTGGATACCCTGGATGCGAAACACAACGGGGAGCTGGTCGACGAGTTTAACCACAAAGGTCACAACTTCCAGGTAGGTTTGAAGATGGACACTGACATCCGCGGCGGTGCGATGACCTTAATCGCTAACCTGCGTTACGTGAGGTTCAGAGATACGGATGATATTAATCTCACCGGTGATGACATCGACTTTGAAGTGCTCTATGCAACCGGGGCCATCATGTTCAACAAGTATGGCCGCCTGACGCCGGTGCTTGAATTATTGCTTGAAGAGGACTTCGAGGATTACACCTCCTTCAGCCTGTCACCCGGAATAATCTACACAATGTCCGACGGTCTGGATATCAAATTCGGTGCGCCGTTTCGGCTAACTGACGACGGCCAGAAATATGCCGGAGAACTTGAGCTGACATACCGTTTCTAAAGTGCCTCGCAGGCTCTCGTCCGCCCCGGCGCGCCATTCTCAGCCCGGTTCAGTAAACACGCTTTGTGCATCCGGCTGGATCCTGGTTGACAATATATCGAGCAGGGTGCGCATGATCTCGCGGACGGTAGCATCTCGATCATCATTGATAATGATCGGGGTATTGGTGCGGTCCGCTTCGGACAACAAATAGGATTGCAGCTGCCATATCTCGTCAAAGTGCGCCAGGTAGCGCTCGGCCCGGCGTTTGACCGCTTTGGTCGCCCGCCCGGATATACGTTGCTTGAGTTTGCGGCGTTTGAGAACAGCGAGCATCACATGAACAATGACGGGGTCACCATCCGTGATACCGCTGGCCAATTCCGGATAAGCATGCACACCTTCGATGATTAGTGACTCACGCTCGCGCAGAGCCCGCTCGATGACCGCGCGACTGGCCACGGACACCAGTTTTGCCTGGGCTCGATAGCCCTCCTCCACACCTTGTGCCACCGTCAGTAGCGGGGCGTTTTCATTATCGCGCAACAGGTGACGCCAGGCGTCGTAGGATGAGGTGTACAGTTCCGGGTACTGGTCACTGGACAACAGGGTTCGCATCACTTCACGCAGCAGGTCAGTGGACTGCATACGAACGATACCGAGCTGGTCGGCCAGGGCGGTAGCAATGGTACTCTTGCCACAGCCGGTGGTGCCACCGATAACCAGTATCAGTGGGCGTCCGCTGCGCAGAAACTCGCGCCACACCAGCCAGCGCTGGGCCACCGCCGGCCCCAGAGACGGCATTTCCTGCAACAATTGGTAAGTAACCCGGGCTATATACTGGGAGCTGACCTGTGTCAGCTTCTCACGGAACAGGTGACGCCTGAGCTTGCCGGCTACCTTTAGCGATTCGGCGAGACTCAAGCCTATAAGCTCCAGGTCGCGGCGGTGTAGTTCTCCCGAAAAGGGTGCGAGGCGCCCCTCCAGATCCGCCACCTGCACTGGCGGTGTGACACCCGAAGGTCGCAGGTAACGATCTGCCGTTTTCGAGCCAAATTGGTTTTTCAGGTTTTTATAGACAATGCGATGCAGTTCGAGCTTGCTCAGGATGCGCTCATCACCCAACTCCTCGCGCACGTCATCGGCAACGGCATAGGCCTGCTGGAAGGAAAGACCGGCTTGTTGCAGCGAGCGAGTGAGTATACCGCGCAGAAAAGGGACGCTGGTGGCTTCTTCTTTGTCTTCTATCAGCAATTTCGCCAATGTCTATCCCTGGCTTCTCACCAGTTGCGAATACGGTTTTTATTATACCCTGATTCGATACTCTACCCGCCCGACCCTGCCAAAACCGGGAATATTTGCGAAATACGGGCCTGGGATAAGGCTACTCAAGCTATTTTTCGTGAATAAGGCAGCGCCAGCGCGCCCTCGCTGACGAACCCCGATGGCAGGCCCCACTCGTCATAAGCGGTGCACCGGTCGCCGTCAAAACACAGAACACCCACATAACTGTGCGAAACCTTGCGTTTAAGCTGTGCGGCGTAGTTCAGCTCAAGAAAATGGCTGAGCAGAGCCCGCACCACGCCGGCATGGGCGACGTAGAGAATCGTCTGCCCGGACTGTGCTTTGGCCAGGGCGCGGATAAATGACACGCAGCGCAGCTGCAGCTGACTGAAACTTTCCCCCTGGGGGTAGACAAAATCCGGATCTACCTTATGCCTCGGATAGTGTTCCTTCACCCATTCTTTGGACTTCTGGAAGAGAGAACCGTAATTGATCTCATTCAGTTCCTGCGCCGACTGGATCTCAGTGATGCCGAGCTTTGCGGCAAAATATTCCGCCGTCTGGCGCGACCTGGCCAGGGCGCTGGAGTAGATACTGTCGGGATGGATACCATGACGCTGGAACACCTGCTCGACATAGAGCATATCCTCCAGCCACTCATCCGCCTGGGGTGAATCCCCCCAGCCCATTATCTGGCCGGAGACATTAAACTGGGTTTTGTAATGCCTGATAAGGATTAGACGCATAATCTCAATATTTACAACACAGTCCTGATTCTGATTCGGTTTATTCGGTATTTAATTCAAGTAGTTACAGCGTTTTTGGTTACATTATACCGAGTTTGTGAAAAACACCATGCACACACCATGCACATTCATTCGTAGTATTCTTCGGGGACGGCAAACTGCCGCTTCAACTGTTCAAGTTCTTCCAGCAGTGCCTTCTTCTTGGCCGGGTTATTGAGGATGCCTTCACCGGCACCCAGCAAACCGTAATGGAGTGCCTCACAGACGTGTGATACTTCGTTCTTATGCGGTTTATCGTGATAGCGGTCATCTCCCGCCACCTGTAAGCGCCGGAACTGGTACTCACCCGCCAGGCCACGTATAAGCACCCTGCAGCGTGGGTGTACCACGATGGCAGGCTCACCCCCTACCAACTTCGTTAAGAGCACGTCCAGGGCTGTGGTGCGTTCCTCGAACACGTTAGACGGGGCCGGGACAGCATCGATACCACCCGCCCGTAACATCTGGAAGCAAGTTTCATCTCGGGTCTGGGCTTGCTGAGATCCAGCCGGATCACCGATGAACTCGACAGGTAAGTTGTTCAATTCGTCGTTACCGTTAATGAACGTCTTCAGGAGTTGCCCGAACTTCAGGGATGACATGTTGGTGGTCACCAGTTCGTAAAGGATCAACCACCTGCCATCATCCTGTTTCTGGCCTATTGCTGCCGCCGGGGTGCGCCCAAAATCGATGCCAACGGTCAAGGGTAGCCTGGGGTCAGGGGTCACCTCTTTAACGTGTAGAACCTCGTTGAAATCGGGGTGTATGGCCCTTCCATCGCTGCTATGGACCCACTCACTGGCAAGGTTGCGTCTGATCCAGCTTTCTGGCTTCGCCTGCATTGCCAGATCGTAATACCTGTCCGGCAGGTTCTGGATATTCTCTGCCCTGGCATTAATCACCCACTTCGGGCCATCCTTGATCACCGCACCAGGTTGGAGGAAGAAACCGTAGTCCTTGGGCTTTTCATCGAAGATCAATCTCGCCAGCCAGTGGTCCCTGTGGGCCGGGTTGGTGTCACCGAGTACAAATTGCCTGGCATTGGGAACCTGGGCCTTAGATGGATAACGTCCGACCCGTGATAACAACAGATCGATGTTCGGTTTCCGCAGTTCTGCCATCTCATTGAAATAAATACCTGACAATTGCAGACCACGGGCCTTTTTCTCGTCGTTGGCATCGTCAAAGGCCATGAACAGGACTTCAGCGTCCACGGTAGTGCCATCTGGTAGTGGATAGTTTGCCGTCCAGTAGGGTGGGGCGGTACTACGGAATGTGCCGACACCGGCTTCCTCTACCACTTCCCGAAAGTCCTTGGCGACAGTGCCTAATAAATCCGGGTAACTGTTTCTCACGATGACAATACGAGAGCGCCGGACCTTTTTACTATCGGGCGTCTGCCCGTTGACCTGGATTAATATCTCGGTGAGACAGGCTCTTGTTTTACCTGATCCCAACGGCCCGATGATGATACGCGCCCACTTCTCGGACTCGTGGAAGAGCTTTAGCGTGTAGCCCTGGGGGGCGTAGTTGATCGTCGCCAAATCGAGCCTCCAAGGTCCAGAAAGTGCGATTCTATTCTACCACTTGGGGGGCCAAAAAACCTCGATTTGTAGACTTGGTGGGGGTGCATACCAGTATGAACAGAAGGGTTTTACGCTTCCATTTAGGCACACGGTTGATCTACTACTGGATGTCCGCTTTCACGACAAAGCCGACATTTTCGGGACCCGATTTTCAATCCAAATCCTGCTCTTGTGTGCCAGGAAGGGGCATTAACGCCGAAGATCAGCGATGACAGAAAGCGGCGCGGCTCTTGCGCAAGCAAAATGCATAACGTCTTTTTGCGATCGCTGAAACTCTATCGTTAGGTGTCACTTGCGCACCTTCTCTTCTAATCGCGTTAATCTCTCACCCACAAGGTCGGTAAAATCACTTGGGAATGCTCGCCTTTGTGGGTGATGCCACCAATCGCGAACGCCAGTATGAGATAGGTGCCAGTCTATCGCTTCACTTGACTCCAACCACTGTTCCTCATCAAAGTGCGCGTGTCTGTATTCATAGAACGCTTCGGAGAAGGTAAAGAAAGCCTTATACATGAGCATCCAAAACACATCCTGATCATCCAGATCCAGCGAGGAAAACTCTTTAAGCCCTTTCCTGTAAACGGTACGCAAATCCGAATTTTCTAGAAGCGTATCGAAGTATGCCAACTGCCGCGAGGTT
>PVMK01121106.1_pt1 | contig 40004 bp, 39 predicted proteins | sample 1853481 | NCBI WGS metagenome assembly PVMK01 (sample SAMN08533507, study PRJNA380276) | Marine sediment metagenome, whole genome shotgun sequencing project.
TCTTACTTGGATTCAAAATACCTATTGGCGATTGCAAAACTATTCCTGCGTTACAGTACCATACAATAAAGATTGGTTTAATATGGCCACGCCACATTTTAAAGATCTTTGGAAGATTATTGAAAAAGAAAGGGTTTCGGGATATTCTCATCGAAAACCTAAAAAAAGAAAGAAAAAACCTCCTATCATATCGCCATTGGTAGAGGGATATACAACCTGTTTTCCACCACCACCGCCATTGGATCTTGATCCACCAAAACTAGTACTCAAAATTAATACTCCTGTATTAAATTCGAATTAATTACAATAGTAGTTTACTCTCAGACAATTTCTCTGAGGCGGAGGCGTGCACGAGTCTTCTGGCGTAATTTTTTTATATAATCCCCCACACATGTCAGCTGGTGCAGCTGTTCCATTGCACGGTTGTGGCCAGTTTTTAATATTATTGGTTTTTTGCTTATATGATCCAACTGACCAAACAGGATATAATTTCCATTGTTCACTATAATTTTGATCAGATAAACCTCCGGGTGTTCTATAAGGGTATTTACTATCAACCATCATTGGATTATCTACTGATGCTGGATATGAACCTGATGATAAAAACCCCTCCTTCTTTCCTCCTAATACAATTAGTATTCCTAAAAGCAATGCCAATATCACAGTACAATTTAACAAAAGTCCTTTCATATAAATAATATTTATATTATATTTTCCTTAGTACTTGAAAATATATTATAATTACAACTATTTAAAATTATAATATTTATATTTGTATACGATGAGTTATCAGGATCATGTCATTAAAAGAAATGGTGAAAAAGAAGTATTTTCTTTCGATAAAATTTTAAAGCGCGTTACAGTACTGGGTAATGATAAGGAAACTGGAAAAATAAACCTGAAAATCAATTATACCTCATTGGTACAAAAAATAATTGATCGATTATATGATGGGATTTCAACCAAAGAAATAGATGAACTTACAGCACAACAATGTGCGTCACTTATTACTACGCATCCAGATTATGGTAAATTAGCTAGTCGTATATTGGTTTCTAATCATCACAAAAATACCGACGCCTCCTTTTTAAAGGTAGTTTCGGATTTATACAATTTTAAAGATATTCATAACAAACAATCTCCTTTAGTAAGCAAAGAAATGTATGAAATTGTTTCAGAGCATTCTGACGATATACAGTCTTATTTTGACTTTAATAGAGACTATCTTATGGATTATTTTGGATTTAAAACGTTGGAAAGAGCTTATATGCTTAGAATCGGCAAACGTATTTTGGAAAGACCACAGCATATGTGGATGCGAGTTAGTGTGGCTATTCACGGAAAAGATTTGAAAAGAGTAAAGGAAACTTATGATCTGATGTCGGAAAAATATTTTACACACGCCACGCCTACTCTTTTCAATGCGGGAACTCCACGACAACAGATGAGTTCTTGTTATCTTTTATCTATGAAAGATGATAGTATTGCAGGTATTTATGAGACTCTTACCGATTGTGCTAAAATTAGTAAATGGGCTGGCGGGATCGGATTACATATACACAATGTCAGAGCTTCCGGTAGTCATATTAGAGGCACTAATGGTACCTCTAATGGCATAGTTCCCATGTTGAGAGTTTTCAACAATACAGCTAGGTATGTTGACCAAGGAGGCGGTAAGCGTAATGGATCTTTTGCAATTTATTTGGAACCGTGGCATAAAGATATACGTGAATTTTTAGAAATGAAAAAAAATCACGGTGATGAAGAGCAAAGAGGGAGAGATTTGTTTTATGCTTTGTGGATACCCGATCTATTCATGAAAAGAGTAACCACTGATGGTAAATGGACATTGATGTGTCCTGACGAATGCAAGGGATTAAGTGATGTATATGGAGATGAATTTGAAACTTTATATACAAAATATGAATCTGAAGGGAAGGGTGAGTCTGTTCAAGCCCGAGATATTTGGTTTAAAATTTTAGATAGTCAGATTGAAACGGGGACACCGTATATGCTGTATAAAGATGCGTGTAATAAAAAATCAAATCAAAAAAATCTTGGCACAATAAAATCTAGCAATTTATGTACTGAAATTGTAGAATATTCTGATCCGGATGAAACGGCCGTATGTAACCTAGCTAGTTTGGGTCTGCCCAACTTCGTAAAAACGACAAATAAGAAATTCAAAACTGTCCGCATATTTACCAAACCCGACTGTGATTATTGTAAGTTAGCTAAGAGGCTTGTTTCACAAAGAATCACAGCGGATGATATTATTATAGACGAATGTTCAACAATTGGTCAACGCGAAACTTGCAAACAGTACATCACAGCTAAATACAATCAAGAAGTTAAAACCTTCCCACAAATTATTATTGATGATGAATATATTGGCGGATATATCGAACTATTGGATAGATTAAGAAATGTTTTTGACCATGAAAAACTACACCAAGTTACAAAGGTAGTTACGCGCAATCTTAATCGAGTTATAGATATTAACTTTTATCCTACCCCAAAAACTAAAACTAGTAATTCAAAGCATAGACCCATTGGTTTGGGTGTACAAGGTTTAGCTGATGTATTTATGCTAATGGATTTGCCTTTTGAAAGTGATTTGGCAAAGAAAACCAATAGAGAAATTTTCGAAACCATATATCACGCAGCTGTCGAAGCTAGTATGGAAATTGCAAAAGAGGAAAACTCTTACAGTACATTTGTGGGATCGCCTGCCTCACAAGGTAAATTATCTCCCGATTTATGGGAAAATGTTATATATAGTGACAGGTATAACTGGGCTAAACTAAGACAGGATGTGGTAGTTAATGGTATGCGGAACTCGTTATTGGTGGCACCAATGCCAACTGCTTCGACCTCACAGATATTGGGGAACAATGAATGCTTTGAGCCTTATACAAGTAATATATATGTTAGACGAACTATTGCCGGAGAATTTGTCATAGTTAATAAACATCTACTTGAGGAATTGGTTGAATTGGATATGTGGACCGAAGAAGTCAAGAATGGTATTATCGCGTATAATGGCTCAGTACAAAATATTAAAAGTCTACCGAAATGTTTGAAGGAAAAGTATAAAATAGTATGGGAAATGCCTATGAAAAATATTATCAATATGGCTGCGGATAGAGCACCATTCATTGATCAAAGTATGAGTATGAACTTATGGATGAAAGAGCCTAGTTATAATAAATTAACAGCCATGCATTTCTTTGCTTTTAAACAGGGATTAAAAACAGGACTCTACTATCTTAGAACAAAAGCGAAGGCTGCACCACAACAGTTTACTATTGATCCAAATGCTAAAACTACAACCGATGAAGATGACGATGGATGTGTTATGTGCTCGGCTTAAAATAACTTCTTGCTACTATGTAATATGAAATTCTTCGTAGATAATCATATTACATCTATTGCGCATCGTGGATATTCCGGCAAATATCCCGATAATTCATATAAGTCTTTTAGGGCTGCGTATGATAGGAATTTTAATATGATTGAAGTTGATATACAAACATGTAAAACTGGTGAATTAATTATTTACCACGATGTCATGATATCAGGTACACCTGTTTCTGAATTATCTTTGAAAGAAATTTTAAAAAAAAAGAGGGGGATATTAACTTTGAAAAACTTTTTTGACGCGTTTCCTTATAAAAGCAAGGAACTTTATTTTGATTTGAAGGGTGGTATTAAAACAGCATATCATCTCTTTGCATTTTTAAGAACATGGAATATTGACGTATCTAATATGATAGCATTTAGTTTTAATCAAAACCACCTGGATTTGTTAGAACAAAAAATGCCAGAACTTAGAAGAGGCTTTATAACAGATAATATTCTCTCCGAAACAGTTTTAAAAGAGATTATTCCTCATATACATTTCATTTGCTTACACTATTCTGTATTAGATGAGGAAATGATAGATTACTGTAAAAAGCGAGGCATCTTTATTTTTACGTATACAATGACCAACAACAACGAATTAAACTACATGCAAAGATTTAAAATTGATGGCATAGTGACTGATTTTAAGTTAATAAAATTTGAACCTTAACACAACTCGGAATACAACTCATTTAGCTGACGGTTTTTAGTCAATATATCCACATTCCAATAAAGTTTTCCAAAACAACGGAAACATACCAATATATCAATCAAAGAGTTATGCAAATTATTTGGTTGACTATTAAACAACTTTTCATGCAATTCAATTAGTTTAGGATACTTATATTGCATCTTACCCGTATAATCATTCATTTTTCGAATATTACAAGCAACTTTACCCTTGAGCATTGTACAATACTCTACTTTCCTTAGATTTTCAAGTGTGCGTTTATATCCGTTTCTAATTTGTTCCACAATAACCATGCTCTTGTCAAATTTTAAATTATGTGCCACCAAAATCTTACATTTTCGCACATCTCTCATGAACATATCCAATACATCGCGTATATTTTTCCCTTCTCTTAGCATTATTTTATTTGTTATCCCATGAATCGCCGTACTCTCTGGACAAATGCCTAATTGTCTTCCCTCCGGTCCTTTGGGTAGCTTCACTACATGATCTTCCACGTTAATCACCTTATTCTTAGAAGCATCATATACCATCCAGGAAAACTGTACTATAAATGGCCATCGATGTGTTTGTTCAGTTGTTGGTCTGCCATCTGGCAATCCGGTTGTCTCTACATCAAATGTTAGTATTTTCATTATTGGGTTGATTATAATAAAAAGTAATTTTTTAATTATATTCAATTTTACACAAATCTATGCAGATAATAGCGAAGCTGTTACACTAGTTAACAGCATTCTGTGTGGTAAGCGCAATGGTCTCTTACTGTCCATAAAGTAAGTTTCAAGAGGTTCATTAAAATTACCATAATAACAACTACAATATCCCGGCCACTCAAATTCACTACTTTTAATGTTCCACCAATCAAATACACGTGATGCTACTATATGTCCTCGTTTAACCGTAGGGTTTTCTAAATATATAGGCAATGCATCCTTTGCGAGTAAATATATTAATCCGTCAGTTTTACATTCGTCTAAGGCTTTAAATGCTTTAAACAGCAACACGTCGTTTTTTTTTCTAGAAATTATTTTTAATAGTTTCATTTCACCAGCATTTTTTTCTGTATTTATTGCTGTTGTGATTGCTAATTCATATGCTTCCTTTATCATAATTTTTCTTTTAATACTTGAAGGGGGTTTATCAATAGTACAATAACTACATTTATTTTTATTAATCATTTGATAAAAGTCTGAACAGTCAATACATTTCTGCATTTTGAGATAGGTCTTTCCGGATCTAGTTGGCATGATTATATGGTTTAAAACAGTAGTTATAGTTTGATTTCAATTTTAATCTGAATATATTTCATATGATATTAGAATTATTGAATAATAAATTATTTGGAATTTTGTTAGTTGTTGTTATTATACTATATAAAGCTTATCAACAAGGCAAATTAAAACTTCTTAAAAAACTTTTTACTAACGCATCTTGGGTAATTAATTTAGCGATTGTTATCATTTTTAGTAGTTATATGATACATACCTCGGGCAATGACCTTAATGGTAATCGCATTAAAGATGCCATTAAAAAAGGAATTTTAGCTTTGATTGTCGCCATTATTGCACAATTGGACCTCACTATTGCACCATTTTGGATTGTTTTTACATTGGCCGTATCATTTGAAGGTTATGTATAATTGGTAGTATATTTTCCAGAATTAAATTCATCCACGAGCTTTTGAGGAATTTCACGAAAATCAACTAATTTTTTATTCAACTCGTAGCGTTCATATGCATCTTCTTGTTTTAATCTGTTATGAAAATACTCTTTATCCTCATAACATTTAGCAGCTGTTTTGATCCCGCATTTTTTAAATATAGACGGAATAGCGTCACTCTTGTCGCCCATTACTATCTTGCAAAATAAATCCTTCTCTTTGTTTTTGAAACAATTTTTACTGTCGGTCAAATCTTTATATTTCAAGTTTACCAAGCGGATATTCTCACACGCTAGCTGTAGGTAATCCATATCGCTTGTAATAATAGTGATCTTAGCATGCGGTATTAATCCTAATATATTTTTGGTAGTTAAGGCCAGACAGTCATCAGCTTCCAAATGCGGATGACGAATTGTCATATTTGCGCCTGCTTGTCGAAATAATTCTTCTTTGTGTACCATCTTAAATATTGGCCCGCCCATAAATTTATCATCATATACTCTATTTGCTTTATAACTATCAAATAATTCATTCCTCCAAATATCACTTCTTGGACAATCAAGACCAACAATAATAACAGGATCTTTCATTTTCAACTTTTTAATAAACTCTTTAATTTTTTTAATGAATACTGCGCGAAATCGTGTTACAAAATCCTCATTTTGCGAAGGATCCGGTAACTCTTCATCCGGGTGACTATGCTTCCACCAATTAAGTAAAGCAAATAATCTATAAAAGCTATAATAGCTACCGTCTACTAGAAGAAATTCTACCATTGTATTGTTTAATAGAAACAAAAAAGAATTTTATTTATTTCAATTTTATACTTAAATTGTCTCTATATTTCTAGTTCCGATTCATTGGATGGGATAATTTCAAAACTTGGAAGCGATACCAAGAGTGAATTCTCCAAAGATCGTATAGATAGGGTCAACGTCATATTATTTGAAATGTTATTGAGAGTGGTATGACCTATAGTTGTATTCTCATAAAGCGTTCTTGTAACGCCTCCGGGAATAACAAAATATTCTTTTTTAACAATACCCTGATTTCGCTCTAGTTCGGTCAAACGATTATGTCCACGAGACATTAAAGCTCCATTAACTAGACAAGTAATATTGTTATATGAAAAGTTTCCTCTAATACCTACAACGAGGTATTCGCGCTTCTCGCCGATAGGAGCTTCTCTGCCGAACCAATTTGAAGTAATAAACTGGCCCATCGGGGATCTTGTATTTGGGTCTGCAAATTGAAATCGGTGTCTAGGAAAACACCACCTAGGCGTATCATCATCCCTTCCCGTAGCAAAGTATCCGAAAATATAATGAATTCCATTGGAATCGCATGTATTCTGTTGCATTATATATACGTGGTATTATATTACAGTATGTATTATCTGGTGGGTGGGGTTGGTTAATTACCTATATAAAATGCGGTTTCACATTCAATTTTCTGCATATTTTCTGCATATACCAAAGCTTTTACGATGCCAGGCTGAGATACCGTGCTTTTCTATCCCTTCCATATGTTTTTTTGTTCCATAGCCCTTATTGCTTCTCAAATCGTAAAATTTATCTAGATTGGGATATCTATTACACATATCTTCAATATATTGATCATGTTCAACCTTCGCAACAATGGAGGCAGCTGCTATAGCACTATACTTATTATCACCACCGACTATACACATATGTGGTACTATTTCGTTATCGTCTCTATATGCATAGAATTTATCTCCATCTACTAATATTTGTTCAGGTCGAACCAATAATTTATCCAATGCTTTATGCATTGATTTATGCGTTGCTTGGAATACATTATGTTTGTCAATATCTTCTGCGGACATCCAATAACTAGTCCAGTCAATTGCATAGTTCTTGATATACTCGTATGCTTCTAATCGTTGCGTTTCATTTAATTTTTTACTATCACGCATTAATGAGTGATCATAGTTTTCATCTGGAGGAAGTATTACAGCTCCAACATAAACTCTGCCAAACAAAGGGCCTCTACCAGCTTCGTCAATACCCACTTCTAAAGTGTCTTTAAAGTGAAATCGTTTCAACATTCTTCTAATATGTCTGTTCATATGATGAATAGAAATATTTTTAATTTATTTATCAATTTATTTGTTGTTGACTATATGTTGGATTCGTGCACGGTTGCAACAATGTACGTTTTGCTGGACCACCTGAACAAGGCATTCTATAGGCATTTCTAGGACCAGAATAAGTAACCGTTGGTAATAAACAACAACAAGATTCTACTTTTTTGCCATTAGCATCCATAGTATCACTAACCGTGCATCTCGCAGAACGACGGGCAATTGCTCTTTTAGCTGCGAAGGAGCGACCCGTAACCACATTACTAGCGTGTTTTCTATTACAAGGTTTGGTTGGAACTCTATAACGTTGAAACAAATGACCTGGGCCTAAATTACGTGGTTGAATAGCGCTACCACAACATAATCCTCTTTGTGCATTTTCGCAAACACGATTTCCATTTGGATCATATTCTGCTAGTTTATTATATCCCTGCTTTTCTCTCTCTTCTTGTGCTGCTTTTTGTTGTGGTGTTTGCTCTTTATTACAACTAGGCTGTGCATACTTGATAGTCCTTGGAAATAAATTAAATCCATTTTTAACTCTTCCATGTGTTAATGCTGGCATATATATAATACCAAGAGATTATTCTTTGGTTTCTTCACTGTCACCCGAACCTAAATCTGTGGCAGAGTCACTTTCTAAAGGGTTTTGTTTAATTTTGATATTTTGATTTTGTACAAATCGCTTTTGTTCACTAAGTGTACCATGTAATAGTAAATGTTCAGCATTTCTCTCCGTAAGTATAACATTTCCATTTTCAACCTCAACTAAATCCATATTTGAAGTTCTTGAATTAGCAACCTCTATCAATACATCATCAGATACTTTGCGAGGTCTCCGATGTTTTATATGAGACCCCTTTTTCCAACTATTAAAACACCTCAATAACAAAATTTTGTCTCGAATACTTAATGAACGTTTAAGTTCAACTCTATACTGTTTGCCAAATGGTAATATGGTTTGTAACCCGATTACTGCATCCGGTTTATGAACAGATAAGTTTTTAAATTTATCATTAAATTGTGAAATAATACATTCGGGAATATCTGGCGATTGTTCTAAGATTTTGTCAAATTCAAATCGTTTTAATGTGATATAATCCATTGGCGCAGATCGATATTTAGGATCTAAACTAAGTTCACAACTAAGTTCTCTAAAAAAAGACAAAAATCGCAATGAGGCAATTCGATGTTTTTCTGCTTCTTCTTTAAATGTAAACATTTCTTGGAAATTTGATAATATACCAGCTGAGATTGCGGTAATTCCTATTAAGGCTCTCACAACTGGAGCATTTGATATGTGAGAGCAATCGCTAAATACATCATTTGAAAGTAATACACTGATTCCTGCAACATAGCCGAATATTGAAGCAGGAATGGATAAACAAAGATTTTTTTTCTTGAATACCAAGGAACTCTTTTGATGCAACCACGCGTATCCAGATGCTTTTTCTGCCCATGTTATCAATAGTTGCTCTAACGGATCTGTCCAGGTTTTTTTCGGCATTTATATAACCTTTGAAGAAATCTTTTCTTTGATGATTATATAATGAAAGTGAAATTATCGCATGTTTTATTTATATTATTAGGTTTGGTTATCCTAGTTAGTTTAGGATCTCATACAGTAGAAGGAATGAGAGGAATCAAAAGACACGAAATTGCTGAAGGCGAAGAAGACATGTATATTCTTAAATCAGAAATTGTACCCCCTGTTTGTCCTAAATGTCCTGATTCGGCAGCTTGTCCAAGACAAACGCCGTGCCCTGCATGTCCGCCATGCGCCAGATGTCCAGAACCCTCATTTACTTGTAAAAAGGTTCCTAACTACAATTCTAGAAATAAATCCGAATTACCTCTACCAATGTTAAACACCTTTGCAGCTTTTAGGTAAAATTGCAACATCCACCGCTAGATATAATACCTATTTGATAATCTTTCCACATTTTTTGACCACGTTCGCTATGCATTTTGAAATGTCTAGTGACATCTTCGCCATTTTTTGATTTAATTACAAACTTTCCACCTGGATGCCTATTCAAAAAAGTAGATAGATTATATACTTTATTATTTGATACTACAATATAATTTCCACTAACCTCGCATAATTCTGTAATTTGCTCCATTGTAAATGATTTCATGTATATATTATTCCATGAAATCAATTTCTTTTTTTAATCGTGCGTCTTTTGATACATTTCTTGTCCATTTGAAATGTTTTATTTTTTTTACTCTGAGGGACTATTTTAAGAATACATTGTGATTTTTTTCCATATAACGGTTCTGTACATCCTTTCTCTTTCTTCTCTGTTTTCCGCAAATGTTCTTTGATTTCCTTGTTTGATACTACCTTATCTTCCTGCGTGCAACGAGATCTAAAATGCTCATACCTTTCTCTAACATCGCAAAATTTTAACCCCGAATTCTTTCCCAACATTGTATTTATCAATTCGTGCAATTTAAATACCCACCTTGAAAATTTATCTCTATTTTTCAAGTCACCGTTTGTCAATGGTAACATTTTCAAATTTTTCCTTAAATTAATTCTACAATACCTGCAAGGTAATATATTCCTCAAATTGCAAATAAAATTCCTATAATACTTTTTATCGTTTGATGTAGGTTTAACTGGATAATTGAATGACATAACATGCAAATAATGCCATAACGGTGGACCCCATACACTAGTGAGCATCCCATCGCTACTACTATAATGTTTTTTTGTATAGGTTTTTTTCTTTTTGTTTTTTTTCTTTGATCCTCCTTTTCGTCGTGTTTTAGCCATACTGTTATATTAATTTTAGAAAATAATTAAAAAGAATAAGATTATTCTTGAATATAATTCATAATATTTTGATTAGTCGAACTCTCATTTGTTAATTCTATATTATACATTATTTTCCATAACGCACTATACATATCTTCTTCATTTGAGTAATTTCTCCAATTAAATTCAATAATTTTACCTTTATAATTCCTAACAAACATGATTGATTATATATTTTATATTTCATTCTTTAGGTATATTCGTTAAATATTTCTTCTTTCTATTATTTTATAATATAAATGCTTGATAATTTAAGAGCCAGTGTATCTCAAATACTAACAAATAAAAAATTTCTAGTAGTGCTTTTTCTAAGTGCCGTATTCATTGCCATCGCATTATATGTTTATAATTATTATATATCTCCTAAGTTAGATCCAAGTTTTGTGCCAAATAAAGAATTTGTAAAAAAAGATGATGAAATTAAAAAAGCGGATTTCTTTTTCTTTTATACCGAATGGTGTCCACATTCTAAGAAATCAAAGCCAATTGTTGATAAAGTTAAAAGACTATATGACGGCAAGCCTATTAATGGAATAATTGTTCATTTCCATGAAGTTAATGGAGAAGAAGAGGAAGATAAAATGAATGAATTTGAAAAGAGACATAATGTAAGTATAGACGGGTATCCAAGTATATATTTAGTAAAAGGCGATCAAGTTATTGAATATGACGCAAACCCAACGCGTGATTCAATCACAGAGTTCCTTAACACCGCTCTTTAAATATTTAGTTACACTTCGGGCACCACGTTCCAATAATTCCTTTCTTTTATTTGGATCTGATAATACAGCTTCTATTTCAGATCCCATCCTAGGCGCAGAATGTCGAATACAATTCGGTATATCAATATCTTCTAAAGCCGATATTGCACCAATCATATTATTCATCATGGATCCTATATACTGTACAAAGTTAGTAGATTCATCCACAGCGTGCTCATCGGGTCTACATACTTTGATACCCAATATTTCATTTTTTTTACATCCATCATCTAGTGCAGATTTTATAGGGTAATGTTTGGTAACCGCGCCGTCAACATATATTTCGCCTTCCATTACTATTGGTTTAAATATTACTGGCATAGCCGATGACATATAAAGCGCGTCAATTAATTTCAAATCAGGGATGTGAATCACTGGTCAATGAAATACCCTTCCAAGTATTAAAATGGGTAGTATAAATGGTAAATTTGATATTTGTATATTCATAAAATTCAGATAGTGTAATATCTGGAGATAAATCTTTAGATTTAAGCAGTGGATTCATAATTTCGTGTATTAATTTTTCATCCAACATCCCTTTACTATTAAATAATTCTAAAAACATTTCGGCTTTAAAAGCATATATTTTATTCCAAGGCTTTCTAATAATAAAATCAAACAATATCTCCTTTTCTATTCCCAACATCCATATAGCCAGCACAATAGCACCCGCACTAGATCCATATACTGATTTAATATCGTCACGTTTAAAAAACTCCTTTTCAAATAATTCAGTAAGTATGCCTACAAGATCTATACCGTTATAGGCAGCACCAGACATAACTATATGCTTTATCGTCATTATAATATTTTTGTCGTTATTTTTTAACCTTTTTTTTCTTTATTTAAACTAATGGACGAGGATTATTCCGATAAAATTAATATTGATGATTTATTTCAAAGAAAAAGAGAGGTAGATCAATTAAAATTAAAAGTATTTCGAAAAATTTTAAATAGAGTACATAATAAAATAAAAATAACTTCACGACAGCGTTGTGCAGAGCAATTTACATTTTTTGTTGTACCTGAATTTATAGTAGGTACACCAAGATACGATGTAGCTGCATGTATAGCATATATCATTGATAAACTGAAAGTAAATGGATTCAGCGTAGCTTATACTCATCCTAATTTATTATTTATATCATGGGTACATTATTATGATAAAGCAAAACGTATGGATATTAAGAAAGAGTACGGTGTTAATGTAGACGGGATTTGGAAACTTAGTCAAATCTAAGAATGATGATAGTAAAAAGAATTCTGCACCTACTGATATGAATTCTTTGATGTTTAATAATGCTGATGTAAAAGTAGGCGCTGAAAATCAAAAGAAGGATTATAAACAAATTTCAACTTACAAACCAACTGGTAATTTGATTTACAACAATGCTTTATTAAAGAAAATCCAAGATAAAACCAATTAATTAGTTTCTTTATATTGAAAATTAATATATTTAAGTTTTTAATATAAAATGAATAAGTGTAACTTATTTGCGAAAAATTATTCTTGAAATTTCGGATTTGGACATTTCAAAAATGTCCAAAATGGCTCATGGGCGAAAAGAATTAGTCAATTATTTTACACTTTTTACATTACCCTTCAAACTTCTAGACCATTAAATTCAAAGTGCCTTTTTTTAAGTACTACAACAATTTTTAGTGTCATGAAACGCAAGTTTTGGGGTTTTTTTCATTATCCAAAAAATGGATAAAAAAAGACCCCAAAAAACACGTTTTTCACTTTTCAGTACTTTTACTTTTTATTATTGTATATGGTTACAAAAATAAAAATCTTAAAAAAACACCTTACCAACTGAAGCTCGTTTTTTGGGGTAAAATAATGGATAACAAAAAAAAACCCCAAAGCATATTTAGTAGTGCTTTTTTTTAAGTTGTTACCAACTCATTACCTTAAATCGCTAAAAACAGGTGGATAACGGACCAAGCTTATGGTCACAAGCAAAAATTTTGTATAATCATTGAAATTTGTATTAAAAGTTATTTTTTCTTGGAATTCATTTGAATTCTATTTTTCATCAATTTGATGACTTCAAAATCTGTAATTTTTCCATCATTAAAACACAATTTAAATCCATCACATAAAACATCAAACTCTTTGAATGACACGTCATCTTTTTCACTTATATTCATAATAATCGTATTCTGCGGAGTTCCGGGTGCATTATTTGGCGAGGAGGTTCCAACTAGAACACTTTCTATTGTTCCTTGGAGTAGAGCAAGTGAGTCAGCAGCTTCGTGTGTATTTTCTTTCAATAACCTATTTACATCTTGAACATTAGTTTTTTGCTCTGGTGAAAGCGAATTAGTTGAAACCACAACAGCGGGTGATGACTTTTTAACAGCAGATGATGACTTTTTAACAGCAGATGATGACTTTTTAACAGCAGGTGTTGATATTTTTTTTGCTTTATTATGGAGGACGTATGTTGCGTCCCTTTGGTTTTTAATAGCTTCATTTAACTGAGTCGTTTCATATGCGAAAATTATATGCAAAGCTTTTGTTACTTCCGACGGTACTGTAATTACATTTTTATTTTCTTGTGGTTTAATGATTGTTTCATCGCTCTTAAAATTTATATCTAATCTAAAAGCTTGTCCAGCAAACTGGTCTCCTTTTGTTTTGGATTTTAAAGCCAAATCAATATCGAATTGGTTTGTTGCTAATTTCATATTATCCATGGAAATTGATAATCCTTTATTGAAATCTAATAGTGTTTCTGTAAGATGGTTAGTTCGCCCCTGAATTTCAATCAAATCTTTGAAAACTTCATTTTCTCCACATGTAAGATATAATTTTCCTTCGCGTTCAATAAACTTATTTGTAAATGCATCTGATAAACACTGATTGAACCAACCCATGACAGGATTTTCGCTCATTTTTGGAAACGTTTCGCATTTTTTAGGACTTTGCAAAGTAAAAGTGAGCGTCCCCACACAGTCCCCACTGATGCTTTTCTTTTTGCTATCACTATCACACTTACTTTTGCGCCACGTTCCACCGTTTTTATGAACCGTTTGTCTCTTACAATCCATATTAAATTCAATTAAATCGGTATACACCTTCAAGATATAGGTTTTCTTATCCCACTTACTATTGATATAAATTAATGGAACTTCGTATTTTTTGTCCCCCCATTCAATAGTAATTTTTAAACCAAGCTCAATATTTCTTGCATATTTATCTGCAAGATGAAATATAACGTCATTTAACTCGAAATTTTGTTCAAGATGTTCTCCTTGGTATTCTTTTGTTACTCCTATTTTATATTGTTCATGGCGTGTTACTTCTTGGATTTTTTTCCATTTAGGTCTAAGATTTTTTTTTCGTCTTCATGGTCCATGGACCAACAAGCAGGTTGATTGTAATCCTCCGCGGTCAATCCTTTAAGATCTATTACTATTTGATGACATATATTATCTTCATTTTTGGTAGTTGTAATTTGTTTACCTTGTCCTGCAAGACGTCCTCGACTCAATGCTTCTCCAATACCATGCATACCTTTTCGCTTTTTAGGAGTCACAGTTCCTATAACCTTTTTGCACCTTGTATCAAGTTTTATAAAACGTCGCCGATCATCGAGATTCATTGGAGTTCCATTATTATATATAAAATTTATTTTTTTATTAGTAAATTTAATGTTAATTACGGTTGCATTTTCTCCAATAGCGTTGTCCAATACTTCGTCCATCGCATCTTGGTTCTTCGTACCGGTCGATCCTCGAATCATTTTTCTAATACGATGTTGTTCATCTGATGTAGCGCGAAGTTCCGATTCATATGAAGTAGTCTTTGATGCAGATTTCATGATTCTGTTAGTATGATAAGTATATTGACAACCATATACCAATTTTAATTAAGATCAATTTTTCAACAAACAAACATTGACAATGAAAAGATAATAAAAATATTTAAGGGGTTTTTTTTATTATCCATATATAAGTACATGAAAACCCCAAAAAATGTTAAAATAAAGAAAGTTAGAAAAATATATAATTGTAAAACTTGTAACTTTATATCTAGTAATAAAAAAGATAATAATAGACACGTTCTTACCATAAAACATTCAAAGAAAATGATAGAAGAAAAGGGGTATTCTGTTATCCAAAATTGCAGTAAAAATGTTATCCAAAAACCCCTTTTTATATGTGAGTCTTGTGGCAAAAAATATAAATACCAATCCGGCCTGTGTAAGCATCAGAAAAAATGCAATTCGAAAACACAAAAAGTGGAAGTTGAAAATAAAGATCTAAGAAATGAAATTACAGAGCTACGAACCAAGATATTCGAACAAATGCATGAATCTGCAATTAATTTAAATACGACTATGAAAGCTTTTATTGAAACGCAAAAAGAAGACAATAAGAAAAATCTTGAACAAATGGAAACATTCAAAAATATAATACCAAAAATAGGCAACACTTACAACAATAAATTATCTATCAACGTGTATTTAAATGAAAAATGTAAGGATGCCATGAATATAACAGATTTCGTTGAAAATCTAACTATTTCATTGGAAGATTTAATGTACACTAAAAATCATGGTTTTGTAAAAGGGATAAGTAATATATTTGTAAAACAGCTTCAAGATATGGAACCGACGCAAAGACCAATTCATTGTTCTGATAAGAAGCGGTTGCAATTTTATGTAAAAGATGAAAATAAGTGGGAAAAGGACAGATCGCATCAGAAAATCAATAGTTCAATTGAAAATATAGCCGTCATGCAAATAAAAAATATCAAAGCTTGGGAAGAACAAAATCCTAACTATTTAAATGACGACGAACTGTTAATGGAATGGCATTCCATGATTCACTCGGTTATGGGCGGAGAGAATGAGATAATTCGTATGAAGAACTGCGATTCTATTAAAAAAGAGATAAGTACTACTATAGAAATGAAGGATGAATTGATTAATAAATAAGTAATTTAACTAAACTATTTATTTATTGTTTACCTGCGTCTGCGTGTAGCTTTGGATTTACGGCAGTAAGAACGTTTTCTTCCGGATGCATATTTGCATCCGGGTTTTGATCGGCATACAGCTGGACCTTTTCCTCTGCAATGACTAGCCTTTCTTCTACGTCTGTAGCTCATTCGTGCACGTTTTAAACTAGCACGAGTGCGCATACGTCCACCTCTGCGACTTTTACGGCGTCTGCCTCCTCTAACTTTGCGTGTTTTTCCCATTATACAGTTAATATAGAAAAAAATATAATTACTCAAATAAATCTAATAGAGCCTTTTTAATCTGACTCGTTGTTTCGGCATCCGCGGGCTGGGATATTAATTTATCTTGTAACGCATTCATTGCATCTTTTTTAACGACGGCATTTTTAATAATTCGTTCACCCAATATACCTTCAAATATGTCTAAACCATCTTTAAAATCTTTTTCACACGAAATATATAATTTTACAATTATTTTTCTTGTTTTGGCAATTATTTGATTTAATTTTTCGTCGTTAAGTTTTGGATTTAATGTAACAATTTCTGTTTTCTCGTCATTATCAGCTTTTTGTATTATAAATATCTCTTTAAGAATAGCCATTAATTCATCTTGACTACCCTGTGCACCTTTTATCATTTTTTTTATATGATTAGCATACGAAGTAAATAATCCACCCCTTCCTTTATAAGTTTTTTTCCAGTTAGCATCATCACCTTCGCATAATTTTGAATTATGATATGCGGTTAATGGGATATCCGTGAATTGTTTTTTTCCATCTGCATTCCATTGATTGAAATCCTTTTTTCCAGTGAAAACAGTATAGAATTCTTTCAAATCTTTTTGGTAGTCTGTTACGGCGTTGCCCGCCGATTCCATTACACCCTCCACAAATTTACCCTTAATATAATCATACTTATCCCAATAAAGTTGTTGCAATTCTGGTATACCGGGCTCTTGTCCTAATGATCTAGTAAGAACTCTAATACGATCATTATCACTGGTTGGCCACTTGGATGGTCTCCACTCATTCTCCATGGTAATCTTTTGTTTTTTACTATTTAAATTACATGTTTTTGATATATTAATACCTATTTTATCCTCGACTTCTATTGGCTTCAAAGCATTTATCCTTTTAGAACATAAATTAATTTCAGTTAATTTTGGCGTAACTCCTCTTGGTATTTTATCTCTATTTTGTATAGATAATGCATGTTTTTTGCCTCGTCCATCTTCATAAACATATACAGGATTTATTGTCTTTACAATAGCAGCGTAAAGATGAGCTATAGATATATAGAATTTTGCAATGCCTTTACACATCCGTTCTTTTTCATCTTTATTTCTTACATCTAATTCATTTAATATTGTTTTTTTATTTTTGGATTGAAAATTTTTTCTGGGAGAGGCTTGCATTGACCTTCTATACATATCTTTCCTATAAGCATTTTTTCTAATATTATCGTCACTACCATATAAAAGATCAGCGAATACATTGCCACCTTTCTGCCCGCCTCTCATAATGTCATCATATCCATAATCATAATCTCTTGATTTACGATGTCTTCTCTGATATTCCTCCACCAACCGCTTTCCAAGAACATCATCTTCTTTTTTCTGAAAGTCGGACAATTCTTTCTTAGAAAATCTTTCTTTAGATTTGGGATTAAGTTCATTTGTATCAAGATACATGACCTTTTGTTTAACCATTCTATTATAATAATCTCCTCTATCAACACGTTGTGCTAAATATTCAATCTCTTTTTCATTCATAAATTTTTTTATAATATCCGATGTTAAAATAACCAATTTATCACAATACTCTTTTTGTCCTAATTTTTTCATATCTTGAAAATTTTGTGTTAAAATATATTTGGTTGCAATCACATCTATCATATCAATCGGTTTTAAATCTCCATCAAATTTATTTTTTTCTTTTGATTGTCCTAGTCCCATATATGATAAATATATATATTATAAAATTGAATTAAAAACAACTCATTAGATATGTAAATTAACTTTCATGAAAACGAATTTTAAAAGAGTTAAACAAACACAAAAAAAGAAACAAAAAAAAACTAAATCAGACTTATGGGGTAAGTTTGATAATATGATGGGCAAATCTGAAGAAGAATCCATGGAATGCTTATATACTAAACAGCAATTGGGTTGTAGGACCCACTGCGATCAATGTAAATTTGCTGTTTCATATGAGGAAAGATTCCTCACGTGTACAAATGCTAAATGCGGGATTATTTATAAGGATAATTTAGATCAATCTGCTGAATGGAGGTATTATGGAGCAGATGATAATCATCAAACTGATCCAACACGTTGTGGTATGCCAATTAATCCGTTACTCAAAGAGTCGTCGTATGGATGCAAGGTTATGTGCCCTGGAAATTCAAGTTATGAAATGCGAAAAATTAGGAGATATACCGAATGGCAATCTATGCCATATAAAGAAAAGTCACAATATGATGAATTTCAAAAAATTACGGTATTATCGAAGCAATCAGGAATTCCCAAAATTATCATCGATGAAGCATTGAGATATCACAAGAAAATCTCAGAGATGAAAACATTTAGAGGATGTAACCGTGATGGAGTAATAGCTGCATCAATATATATTGCAAGTAGAATTCATAATTACCCTCGCACGGCAAAAGAGATCGCAACTATCTTTAATTTAGATAATACATCCGCCACAAAGGGGTGTAAAAATGCGGTTCATTTAGTGAATCAAATAGAAAAAAATATGGAAAACAATGATAAAACACATTTCCATAAAACAACACCTGTATCATTCATTGAACGTTATTGTAGTAAATTGGGCATCAATAAAGAATTGACAAAAGTATGTTTATTTGTAGCTAGTAGGATTCAGAAAAATAATAAGATACCTGAAAATACACCACATTCTGTTGCAGCAGGTATTATATATTTTGTTGCCCAGACATGCAAGTTGAATATTAGCAAAAGATCTGTCAATAAAATAAGCGAAATCAGCGAAGTTACTATTAATAAATGTTATAAAAAACTTAATAAAATTCATAATGAGGAAAAGTTGATACCATCTATGATTCTTATAAAATATAGTGATTAGTTTATTTATATTATAATTAATATGTTATATTATAAATGACTTCAAACAATATTGCCGAACAGTATGTAAATGAAATAATTGATGAAGTGGTTAAAAAAAATCTTTTTGATAATAAAAATGACAATTCAACAATAAAAATCAATGAATTAAAAAAAAAGATAGAAACTCTTAAAGATTTAGTAAGTGATTTATTAAAAAAATCCGTAAAACCGGAACCCAAAATAGAAAAACTTGAAATTGTTGTCAAAGATAAAACGCCAGAAATAATATTTATTGTACCGTACAGAGATAGAGAACCGCAACGATCTGCCTTCATGAAAATTATGCCACATATATTAGAAGATTTGAATTGTAAGGTATTATTTGTTCATCAGAGAGATAAAAGACCCTTTAATAGAGGCGCAATGAAAAATTTTGGATTTATCTACGTTAAGAAAATGTATCCCGATGAATATAAAGATATTATATTGGTTTTTCATGATATAGATAACATACCTTGGTATAAGGGACAATTTTCATATAGAACCCAACGAAACGTTATCAATCATTTTTACGGATATCCTCATGCATTGGGTGGTATTTTTGCAATTAAGGCGTGGGACTTTGAACATATAAACGGATTTCCAAATATTTGGACTTGGGGTTTGGAAGATAACATGCTGATGAGAAGAGTGGAGCAATATAAAAAAAAGGTGATCAGACCAGAATTTGTCCATCTTGAAAAAAATAATAATAATATCATAGGATTGTGGCACGGATGGGATCGTTTAATTAATTCACATATTGAGCATAAAGGAAGAGCGGATAAAGGACAAGATGGAATTAGAAGTCTATATGATATTGGAATCGCTCCTGAAAAAATAGATAATCTTTTTATCGAAGTTAACATAACATCATTTCAAACAGGCGAGAGTTTGAAATCTCCATATGTAAGCGGAGCCAGACGAATTGATGCCAGAACCATGCCCAGATTAAATAAACCCTTTTATATTAAAGGAAGTAAAAGGGGGACATCGGGTACATTTGGCAAAAAGAATGGATATGGAGGAATGGTCTTTTAAATCATTTAAAAGTATCGTATAATATATTTTTAAATGCTATCATACAAAAGAAGTCAGAGTACTATAAAACAGAAAGAGCAAAAACAGCCTATAATACTTATATACCAATTTTTTATTCACGGTAATAAACAACGTCATAATGAGATTAAACAATGTTTAAAATTCAATGTTCATAACAATAATATATCAAAAATAATTTTACCGAATGAAAGAATATTCACAAATGAAGAATTGGGCATAAAAAATGATAAGATAGTTCAAGTAGACATTAAAAGACGATTGAAATTTAGTGATATTTTTGAACTTGTGGATAAAATGAAGTTAACAGGATATATTATAACTTGTAATGCTGATATTTTCTTCAATAATACACTGACAAATATATATTCAAGCGGTATTCATAAAGAAAAGGTACTTTATGCACAGTCACGATTTGAATATACGAATAAAAATCTTTTAAAATGTAAGCTTTTCGGTCCACGTAGCGATAGTCAAGATGCTTGGATATTTCATAGCAAATTTAATATACCTAAAAATAAAAGAAAAATTTTTAATATTAAATATGGCATTGGTGGATGTGATAATAAAGTGGCATTTCTCTTTGATTTATTGGGATATAATGTTAAAAATAATCCGTTTTTACTTAAATGCTTTCATAATCATAATACGCAGATAAGAGACTATATGGGGAAACCTACGATTCCTAGACCGCATATGTTTATTGTTCCTTATTTAAATCCACGTCAGGATACAGAGAAATGGCCATTGGATCACTGGACAAAACGATCTGGTACTGATTTTGATACTTATAGTGGTAAGGAAACCAGTTTTACAAATGGCAGAGATATGAATTCATTTATTCAAATAATCAATATGGCAACAACTACAAATAAATCATTTGTTCTACCATTTATAACTATACATGCAGCTAATATAGTTCATTTATTTAAAGAATTTTATAAAGCTGGTGAGGATAAAAATGAACATCTCCAAAAATTGCACATATACAATATGCAATCGAGCCTTGAGGCTTTGAACCTAGAAGGATTGGCCCTTGATAATATACAAAAAATACAGTTATTTTCAGTGAAATATATGAATTTGATTCAAAAAGCTATAGGATCATTTCATTATAGTCCAGGAGATGTTGAGTTTTATTCACTTTCAGAACAACAAAATCCATTCAAGATTGCACCAAGCGTCGGACCTATAATCCATAGAGGGCTTATGGATATGGCCAGAAAGGCAAATCGTACTGTTATACATAATGCTATTTTAAATATTGGACATTATATCAATAAGGATTTGTGGTGTGATTATATAAAAGATAAAAAAATACTTATAATATCAAAACATCATGGTTTAATTAAAAAACAAATAGATAAGAAAGTGAATTTTTATGGCAAACCTCTATTTAAAAATTGCACATTTACATATGCAAATGTACCGGGTCGCGTTGAAGAAGACGATTTTGTTTCAACTATAAATAATTATGTATCAATGCTAGGGTCAAAATTAAATGAATTCGATATGGCATTTGTTGGCGAAACTCCCTATAGTTTTTTTATTCTTGACTATTTGATAACATCAAATAAATCTGCTATTTCGGCGGGAAAATATTTGAAGAGTTGGTTTGGTTTATATACGTTGGATACTCTAAGAGAAAGCAGAGATATAATTAGTCTTTATATGAATAGTGACTGGGTTAAAATAACAAATAAGAAGAATGTAGATAAGAATCAATTATTTTGGCAATACCCGGTCATTACGGAAAAAACTTTTTATGAACAAAATAAAAATAATTCAGATTATCTTGGTTTACCATGGGCTACTATAATTGATAAAAATATATCATTGGACCACGTCTATAATGTAATAGCGAACAATCAAACAAAGCCTAATTTTACTTGTTGTCAGCATATTCATTTTAGAAAATTAATTGATTTTTGGAGAAGTATTGGTATTAAAACAGTTTATTCACCCCATAAGAAGATAGGAGAAGATCAAATTGATGGTATTAAAATCTTGCCTTGTCCTCTTTTCGCTGTTAATGTTGAAGATAAAACGCGCAATAACTTAATTTTGGAAACTGATATTTTAGAATGCGACCGATCTTTGCTTTATTCTTTTGTCGGAGGTTATCAATCGTGGGATTATTTAACTGATATACGCGAAAAGATATTCAATTTGAAATCTAGAAGCAAGGAAGATGTGTATATTAGAAATACCGGGACGTGGCATTTTAATTGCGTAGTTTATAATGATAAGCAAAACGACCGTGGCGAACTAAATGAAAGCAATGAACATAAGGATAAGACCCGTGTTTATAATGAACTTCTTTTGAAATCTAAATTCACCCTATGTCCATCTGGATCAGGGCCTAACTCTATAAGATTTTGGGAAGCATTGGGCGCTGGTTCAATTCCAGTACTCTTAGCGGATACATTAGATTTGCCAAATAATAAATTATGGAGTTCCGGTATTTTAAGAGTAAAAGAATCCGATATTCATAGGATTGACGAAATATTAAGATCTATTACGCCTGTTGAAATTAAAAATAGGCAAAAACACTGCTTGACTATTTATAATCAATATAAAGACAATTATAGAGGTTTGCAATTAGAGGAGAGTGCGTACACGCAAAATTTATACAAAAGACATTTAGGAAGTATACCTCCCAAAAAACATAAAATTTTGAGTGAGGATATTCATATAGTCATGTGCTGTTGGAAACGATATCAAAACTTAAAACTACAATTTAATATGTTAAATAATCAAACGCTTAGTAAAAATATACACTTGCACCTAGTAAATAATAATTATAACGAAAGAGGAAAATTAGAAAAAATGATAAATGCTTTGAAAAAAATATATACAGACATTAAGGTTAGCGTTTCACATTATAAAAATGAATATTCTTGTTTTCAAAGATATTTCTATATTAAAGAACAGTTATTAAAAAAATACAAATCCGATTATGTTATTATAATAGACGACGACCAAATATTTCACCCATCATGGGTTGAAAAGATGTGGAATCTACGGAAACCGAAGATATATACCGGTTGGTATTGTAAAAAATGGATAGATAATTATGATTATTGGGATGGAGCAATTATAGGAATGGTTGAATCGCAAATGTCCACCAAAAAACATATTAAACATGTAGATTATGTAGCTGGGTGTGGATTTTTAATAGATACAGCAATTTTTCATGATAAATCTTCTTTTTGGAATATACCAACTGATTTGCCAACAAGTATTTATGACAAGGATGATTTATGGTTATCTTTTATTGCAAAATATGAGCATAAATACATATTAGAACGTTCCTTTTTGCCTGAATATAGAAATACAAATTATATGAGCAAACAATCGAATGATGTATCATTGTGTAATAAACTAGGCGATGTAAAGCAAATACTATTTGACTATTTAATAAAAAAATATATCGTATAATACGACCACATTTTTATATTTTAGTATATAAATGTGGAATCAATTGAATAAAAGAGGAGCTCCTCTTACAAGCGGTCGTTCAAGTAGTCAAAAACGATTAGCAAGGATTCAATATCATAATGAAATGGCACGAAGACAATATATAGCTTACCAAGAAGAATTAAAAGATAAAGAACAACGACATGCGGAAAAGGAAAGAAAACGACACGCCGACAGGTGTAAAAAACTTAATCTTCCTACTAGTGCAACTTCAGACGAATGTAGAGATCTTGAAAATAAATTAGAACAAATAAATTTAGAAAAAAAAAGATTGGAAAATGAAATAATTATGAGGAAGAAAATGAAAGAAAAAAGATTGGAAGAAGAGAGGTTGGAAAAGGATAGGTTAGAGAAAGAAAGGTTGGAAGAGGAGAGGTTGGAGAATGAAGGGTTGGAAAAGGAAAGGTTGGAGAAAATAACATTGGAGAAGGAGAGATTGGAGAAGGAGAGATTGGAGAAAGAGAGGTTAGAATTTGAAATACTTAAACAAAAAGAAATTAATCAATTAAAATTAGAGTTAGAAAATGTAAAAGCTGAAGCGGAAAAGTCAAGGTTAGAAAGGTTAGAAAGAGAAAAAGTAAGGTTGGAGAATGAAAGGTTGGAGAAAATAAGATTGGAGAAGGAGAGATTGGAAAAGGAAAGGTGGAAGAAAATAGAATTGGAGAAAATAAGATTGGAGAAAGAAAGGTTGGAGAAAATAAGGTTGGAGAAGGAGAGGTTGGAGAAAATAGGGTTGGAAGAGGAAAGGGTTGAAAGAGAGCAAAAAAATCGTAAATTTAATATTTTAATTCGCAACACGTACAGACCTAATATGTTTAAAGAATGTATTGGAAGTGTACAGGAACAAACTCATATTATACCAATTTTAGGAAATAATGTTAGAATAATTTGTTGTTATGATGATAAGCGTAGTTCGAAATATTTAAAAAAATACAAAAACATGTTTAAAAATATTAATTTATTAGAAATAGTACCCAATAAATCAAATACTCTTCAAGAATATAATTTATACTGCAATAACCTTATGGACAAGGTGAAAGATGGGTGGATTTTATTTTTAAATGACGACAATAAATTTCTCAATAAACACACGCTAAGTAATATTTCAAAGAACATAGATAACGAAGATGATATTATATTTTGGAGTATCCCATTGGGCGATGCTAAAAAAAAATAATGTATATGCCAAAATGTTGAAAAATATAGACATGAATACGGGTAAACAGATGACGTGTGATGCATGGAAAACTGGATTTTGCGTTCATTCAAAACATATACATAAAGCGCGAGCTACTGCCGGTCATGATGGATTGGATAACTTTTTGGCTAATTTGCTTAAAAAAAACAAATTTAATAAAAAGTTTTTAGATCAAATAGTTGTTCATCCTGTATATAACAAACGATTATTTGGTTTGCGAGAAGAAGATTATGACTTGCATGCATTGATACGAGAAAGATGTATAAAACAATGTTATATTTCTGAAAAGATAGCTCATTTAAAGTCCATAATACAAACAAATTATAAAATTACGGATTATGATAATAGAGATAGCCCTTGTATATTTTTTGGATTATATAATGATAATGATATTTCAATTATAAGAAATCATATACACGGTGAAAAATATATAGTTCCTATGGGTATAAGATATTTATATGATGATACCAAAAGTGAAAAGGGTTGGGGCGAAAATCATAATTCTGACTTTGATAATTATAAAAAAACTTTGACAGTAAATCCATTATTTTTAAGCATTTCTGACAAAATGACCGATTTATTTAAGTATAATAAAGAATATAGCGTTAGAATTCATTTTGATTGCGTTGACAAAATGTTATTTAAACCTATGTCGGGATTGGGCAAGAAAATTTTTATTTTCAACGGTGAAACACCAAACTTGAGAAATGCGAGCATATATGGAAAAAAATACATAGATCAAGTTATTAAACACTTTCCGAATACTGAGATTATATGGAGTAGTATGACAAATGTACCTTATCATAAACTTTCGGAAATATACAATCAAGTGGCTATAGGACTTTGTTTAACAGAACAAAAACATGAAGTAGCAGGATTGAAGGAAATGAATCTCATGAATATACCAATTATTCATAATCACTCAATCTTTGGATTAAAATGGAAAAATGTTGATGATATTATGAATATAATTAAAAAAAAATTAACCTCCTACACGAGGTGTGTCCAATTAGTCAAATTAGACATAAAAAAATATTAATCAATAGTCATTCGTATTTAAATGACAATGCAGGCGATACTATAATGGTATCGAATTATATGAATTTACTTATGAGAGATAATAATCACATCACATTAATAACAAAATATAAATGCCCTGATTTTATAAGAAATTTAATCTATAAAAAGTATACGATCGTAATAACAGGTGATGATACAAAAAATATTATGAATGCTATTGATGGATATATGTATAGTGTTGATTATGCATTAATAAGAAATCATGAAGTGCTAGAGGAAATGAAATCTAAACCATATTTAAACAGAGTAATATTTTATGGGCTAGATTGTCATATGGATGGTCTTAAAAAAATGAACAACAAATTTCATTATATTATCACGCAAAGTGAATTATTAAAGAAAAAGTTGATTAAAAATAATATAGACTCTGAAAAAATTTATATAGTACAACCTATTGTTTTTAAGTATGATTTTAATTTACCAAAAAAAAATGATAATGAAATTCGTTTAGTTTATTGTGGAACATTACGCGATGAAGAAAATATTTTGGAAATCATCGAAGAGTTCCAAAAAATTCATAAAAAAAGACCTGAAGTGGTTTTAAAAATAGTATATGGGAAAATTCATGGTGATGTAACTTTTACTAGAAAGGTAAATGAATATATCAAAAATGGGGTAAAGGGAATAACATTCAAACATAATTTAAGTCATAAAGATGCATGTTATGAAATTGCAACAAGTGATATTGGCATATGCTGGCGTAAAAATGGATGGGGAGATAATGGTGAAGTGAGTACGAAGGTTAGGGAGTACAAGATGTATGGGGTGGAAATAATGAATAATATAAATTTGATTAATAAAGAATGTAAAAAAATTAATAGAAAAATAAATATTAAGTTTGGGGAAAAATACATGTTTATAAAAACAAATTTTTTAATTAATATTGAATATGATTTTACATATGAAATTATTACATCTAATACATTAACAAAAATATATCTTTTTAAAAATGTATTTTACAAAATTATATGTGAGAATACACATAATGTAGTTCTTTATGATGAAAATAATTTAAAAGATAATATATTTAGAAATTGTCTTAGAGGAGAAAAAAATACATATTTCAATGTAAAGAATAATGGTTTATATTATATAAAAATCTGTACAAAAAATAAAAATAAAAAAATAATTATTGAAAATTATATATCTTTAAATTATATTTGTGGGGATAATGTTTTTATGTTAAATTTAAATAATCAAAAAGATAAATTTACTATAAATGAAATGATACTAAATAAGATGGGTATAATGGTAAATAGATTTGACGCAATTAATGGATATGATAAGAAATATGATGAATTATGGAATAAAATATCAAATACACCATTTTCTAAATTAGAAAAAAAATTAGGAAGAAAATTAATCATTTCAAGAGGAAGTATGGGATATTTATTAAGTATGGAAAAACTATTTTCTAATATTAAAAATAGTTATTTATGCGTTTTTGATGATGACATATTAATAAATAAAGAAATGAGTATTGAAAAATTAACAAAAATATTAGTAAATTTTTCAGATTTTAATATATTAAAATTGGGTTCATCTCAATGGGAATGGGATAATATTAAAATTCATAACAATTTTTATTATTCAAACGAATTAAGTAATGGAAGTTTTGCTTGTATATATAGTCCTATAACAATTACAGATATATTAAAAAAAATTAGAAATTTTAATGAACCATTTGATTTTTCACCATTAAGGCAATTTAATAATAATAAATCATATATAATATATCCAAATATAATTATAGCAAATTTATCTGATGTATCTACAATAACCAATAAAGTTAGAAATTACGATTACGAAAGATTTAAATGGGATTTAAATAATTATATTAAGTTGCCATACATTAGTAATAAAAAATCTTTAATAAATAATAATAATAGTAACAAAAATTTACATTTTATAATTGGTATTATTACCTTTAAAAGAGTAACCTATTTAAAAAACTTGATAAATTTAATGATAAAAACATTAAGCTCTGATTATTTTTTTACAATTATAATATCAAAAGGATTAGATTTATTAGAAAGTGAACATGTTGAATTAGAAGAGTTTTTAATAAACAGTTTTAAAAAATTTGATAATATTAATTTGATAATAAATTATTCTTATTTACATTATAATTATCATACATGCAATTCAATATTAAAATTATCTGAAAATATTGAATATGATTTTGGATTTATTTTGAATGACGACATTTTAGTATATGATGATTGGTACATAAAATATTATAATTCTTCAAAAGCAAATAATATAGAACATTTATGTTGGCTTCAAGATAAAGAAACTACAATAATTGATAAAAATAAAAATTTAAAACATAAAGGTGATGTATTTAACGCTAATGGTGTATTACTAACTTTTACAAAAAATTTAATTAAAAATGTTGGTTTTTTTAATGAAACTGATTTTAAAGTAAGAGGTCAATCACATATAGAATGGTCATTAAGATGTTGTAATAAAGGATATAATAATAAAACTACCTTTTATGATATTCTAGATTCAAATCAACTTGTAAAATTAAATACTAAAAATTATTCTTCAGCAATATCTCATACACCTTACTTTGATAAAGTAATTCATTTTGTCGATAAATATGAATTAGAAAAAAGAAATAGATTATTAAATAAAATATATAATAAATAAGAAACTTTGTATTTACACCCTTGAAACTTTAAAACGCCGACTTAATTACCGAATACTATCTTATTAATTCAAGAGTTTTCATTAATAAGTCTTTGTGAAAGAAATTTAAAAAAGCTGGAACTCCAAAATATTTTTTGTCTATATTTCTTGTAAGATGATTGAGTTCATTCACTATTTCTTCATCAAAACAAGTTTTGTAATTTATTATTTTGAAATATTCACTTATTGATATAAATATATCATTTGAATATATATTACAATCAAAATCTAACTTTAATATATTTTTAATTGGTTGATATATTACACATATTTGGTTTGAATGATTTGAAAAATTCTCATAAACACCACCTAAATTTTCAATATATCCTAATTTTTGTAGTAATTGATTAGTAAGTTCTATAAAAAACAAATTGTTAGGATGTGCTCTGTTTTGAAATAATCTTTTTTTTTATAATTATTCTTAACATATTCAAACATATTACAGCATCCTAATTCATCCATTTTTTTAATATTATTTAAATTACTCTTTAAATTTTCAAAAACAGTATCTTCATCTATATTTATGTTTGCAGTTGCATTTTCTATTTGAGATATAGTTTTATTTTCATTAATCAGTTTAAGTGTTAGTTCTTCATAAAAATAACCACTGAATCTATAATGGGGCAATATAAATATTTTATTCGTTTCTGCAATTTGTTTGATATAATCATGATTTAACATTCCTCTATCATTTTTTATATATATTGTATAATCAATACATCTGCTTTTTTTATTAATTCAACATCATCATTCGTTAAATTTTGATCAATGAGATATGTACCAGATGCATAATTGATATGATAAATATCATAATCATTTAATATTTTATGATTATACCTTTTAATATTTCTGATAATATATCCTGCATGACAATTCATAGTGAAAACAATTTTTTTTTCATTATAATTATATATAATATATAATTAGAATTAGACAGAAAAAAATTAGGATTTATAGCTCTTAAAAACAATATTACACTTTATAATTAGTTCTATATTTTGCACAGCCAATAATAAGTTTGTCAATATTAACATATTCTTTAATAACTGTGCTATAATTACTTGCAATAAATAATGATATTTGGTCTAAAAATCTTTTATCTTTAAGATTATAATATTGATATAAATACATTTTATAAAATAAGTCAATAAAATTAGTATTGTAAATTAAAACTTTATTCATAGAACATTTTTGATAAAGTGGTGCAGTTTTCTGCCCCCCTACTAATATTAATTTGGTATCAGAATTCTTAGTACAATTAATAACATCTGAAAATATAGATTTACAATTAAATATCGTATCAATATTAAAAATAAATGATTTTTCAAATTTAATATTTTTTCTTAAAAAATACAATCCAAATATCCTTAAAGATTGATAATATTCACGATTTGGCATATTATAATTATTAAATAAAATATATCCTATATTATTAAATTTATTAAGTTTGTTTTTAATGATTGCATAATCATTCTCATCACAGCATATAAAAATGGTTTCTTTTTTATTTAGTAGGTTTTCATAATATTTAAAAAAATACTTTTCAAAATATATTTTATCAGCGGATGTTATTATAATATTATTAGATATTTGTTTTATATTATGTGTATCAATTCTTGAAAAATTAAAATATTCCTTTGATTTTATTAATAATTTATCATTTGAAAAGAATGTGTTATTAATAGTCTTAAATTTCCAGTAATAAGGTTTTAGATTATATAAAAAAATATTATCAAATTTGTGCAATAAATTATTTAAGAATTGAAAGATATGAAAGGAATTAATATGAAATAAATTAACCCAAGTTTTAAAAAAATTATATGAAATACAATCTAAATTCATAATTTTATTAAGGTGATATAAATAGTCATATTTTGTAGATGGTTGCAACAAAGCACCGTCTTTGGTACATCCAGCTGGTTTAAAAGGTGGATGGTTTGTAAAAAAAGATTTAACATTTTCACCATAATATTCTAATAATGATATTATTAATATCTTCTCACTACTTTTTCCGTCCCATAATTTCATACTACTTTTACATTCCTTTAATTCTATTTCACTAATTTTACTAATCATTTGATTGGTTCCATGATTTTCAATTAAGGTACTTGGTCTTTCTGTATTTTCACGTAAAGTAAAACAAGGAATGTCTAATGCAGTGCTTTCTTCTTGCAACCCACCACTATCTGTGACTACATATTTACAATTTGCCATTAAACATGTAAATTCTAAATAGCCCAATGGATCTTGTAAAATAATATTTTTATTATTTTCTACTTTTTCAAGATATCCTATTTTTTCCAAGTTATTCTTCGTTCGAGGATGAATCGGATATACTAATGTCTCTGTCTTACTCAACTCTTCCAAATCATCAAATATTTCTCGCAATTTGTCCGATTCATCTACATTACTGTGGCGATGTAATGTTAATAAGACATACTCTCGGGATTTTACACCTAATTTTTCATGATATTTTGTATTTAGTGCTTGTTGTAAATATTTCTTTTGCGTATCAATCATTGTATTGCCTACCAAATAAACATTTTCAGTGATACCACTAGCATTTAAATTATCTACACCACTTTGCTCGGTAACAAAATAAAATTTTGTAATGTGATCTGTAAGAATTCTGTTAACTTCTTCAGGCATTTTCATATCATCACTTCTTAATCCACTTTCTACATGTGCAATATCAATATTTAACATTTTTGATGCTAAACCAGCCGCTAATGTACTAGTAACATCACCAAATACAATTACTAAATCTGGTTTTAAATGTTCAAACTCTTTTTTAAGTTTATCTCTAATTTCACCCATTTGACCTAATTCGCCTTGATATTCAATTAAATCTTCTATTACTTTATCTTTATCTTTCAAATATTCTTCATTATTAATATACAATTTATCATCAAAATCTCCTGCCTTAGTTCTTTTATCTAATGTTAAATGAATATCTGGATGTGGAAATTTTAATTGTTCAAAAAACACTTTACTCATTTTCTCATCAAAATGTTGACCTGTATGAATTAAAGTTAAATTAAAATCATTTTTCAATGCCTCATACACGGGGAAAGCTTTCATAAAGTTTGGTCTTGCACCAATAATTAATACTATGTTTTTCATTTATAATATATTGTTTTATTAATAACTCAATTTTTGTACACATTTATTATCGAGATGAGTATTTCTAACTTCATTTTTTTCTTGGCAAACGCTGTCTAAAACTTTATTTTTTGTGTTTTTATTTTTCATGTAATAGTTTAAAGCTTGGGTATCTTTTGGAAAACAAGCCCCTCCATAACCTAATTTACCATCTGGTCCAGGAACACATGTATGCATGGGATTGATCCATTTATTTTTCAACATAAGACTTTTAATCTTATTAAAATCAGAACCGTTTTTTTTACAAAGCAAATAATACTCGTTAAATAGCATAATTTTACTAGCATAAAAACTATTACACATAATTTTCATGCTTTCACTTTCCAATGAAGAACATTCGCTAATCTCTGCATTAGGATAATACATAGTGTAAAAATCTTTCAATAATTTCATGCTTTCTTCTGTACAATTAACTCCTTTCCCCAAAACAATATGCGTTTGATTATGGAAGTCTTCGTAAGCAGTACGGGCAGTTAAAAATTCTGGATTATGACATATTTGTAACTGAGGATATTTTTTTGATAATATTGTAGTTGTCTCGGGTTCAATAGTTGATTTCAATACTACAAGCCCTTCGTAATTGTTTTCAACCAATTGTTCACACACCGCATGAATAGCTTTTTTGTTATATTCTTTTGTTTCTTCATCAAATAGAGTAGGTAGGCACAAAAATACTATAGATGCTTCTAAAGTATTTTCAAATTTACCTATACCTCCATCTTTATATTTGTCATATCCTACAACGTCAACCAATTTTTTAGTAAAACTTTTAAGCATGGATCCTCCTACAAATCCCAAACCAATAATTCCTATCATTATATTTATGCAAAATATAAAAATACTTAAGAAATTACTCATAAATTTCTTATTAAACTATTTAATCCATTTGAAAAATTAACAGTAATTGCCCATCCCAAATCTTTTAATTTTTGATTACTTATATAATATCTCTGATCATTGAATGGTCTGTCTTGTATATAACTAATCCACTTATCATAATCTTCCGTTTCGTGTATATTTTTAATAAGTATTCGCGCAACTTCCATTATGGAATATTCCATTCCCTCATCGCAACCGATATTGTAAATTTCACCAATTTTACCCTTTTCTAAAATACATTGAAACGCTGTAGCGGTATCGTGCGAATGTAGAAAGGCTCTAACACAATCTCCTTTTCCTTGTATGGTAACTGGTAATCTATTCTTAAGTTGCTGAATAAATCTAGGGATAACTTTTTCAGGATATTGATTTGGTCCATATACATTATTACCACGAGTAATTACAATAGGCATGTTAAATGAGTGATTATATGATTGGGCTAACATTTCGGCAGCGGCTTTTGTAGCAGCGTAAGGATTTGTAGGGCATAATATAGACTGTTCCGTTTTATGATTTTCATTCATATCTAATAAAGATTCTCCATATACTTCATCTGTTGAAACATGTATAAATTTCTGAATACTACCATATTGTCGTGTTACTTCCAACAAAGTATGAGTTCCAACTATATTGTCTTGAGTATACTGCAAAGCATCAGAAAATGAATTTTGTACGTGCGATTGTGCAGCAAAGTGAATGACATGTGTCGGTTTATGAACATTGAATACGTGTTTTACCAAGTCTATAGAACATAAATTACCTTTTACAAAAGTATATCGATTGCAATTTCGCCATTCTAAATTCACATTTGTTTCACTTGCACAATAATACATAGCATCAAAATTAACCACTTTAATTTTCCCGAATCTCTCCATAATCAAATTAATAAAGTTTGATCCAATGAAACCGTAACCTCCAGTTACTAATAATACTGTATTTGACGAGTTCTTAAAATCATTACAATTCTGTTTTTTTAAAGGAAATTCATAATTTTTATATTGTTCTAATATTTCTCGCACACTGTCTTTTATTGATTTTACTTCCGGAAAAAGCGCTTGTAATTTTGTAGTATCAAGGAAATTATTAGATCTATCGGCCGCTAGGATCTTTGCCTGCTCTTCTTGGGAAAAATTTTTCCATTCAAATTCAGGATCAACAATTTCTTTATACATCTCAAGAATTTCATTATGGCTAATAAGGCCAGGATTTGTTAAATTTAATGTACCATGCTGATTTGACAGTGCCAATTTTAATGCAATTGGTAGTAGTTCAGGTAAAACAGTCATGGAATTCTGTATACTACATATTTTTTCATATGTAGTTATTTTGGTAATAAAATTCCGTGAATTAGGAATACCCGTGATTGGCATTCGAATGCGCAGATTTAAAACTTTGGGAAATAATGCCATTAATTGATCTGTGAACCCTTTAACAATCGAATAACCTGATCCAAAAAAATTAGGTGTTGAGTCTTCTGTGAATCCATTGACTTCTTTACCAAAAGGGTGATCATCGTCGTATTTGAATATACACCCAGTACCAAGGTAGGTTAAATGAATATTCATATCATCGCATAGCTTCGCTAACGTAATTGGAGAGAATAAATTATCTCTTATATTATCTACAAGTTTACCAGGTTGTTCAAGATAATCAATTGTGGTATATACCTTATCTCCAATTTTACCATGAGTTCTGCCGATAAAACAAAAGACGTGGGTAGGGGTTTTATCTCTTAGTTCTTGTTCAACATCATAAATATTATCTAATCTGCTTTTACCATGAACAGTATTATATTCATCGACTAGATTCATAAACTGTTGACCAATCCAACCTTTGCTTCCATAAACAAGTATTTTCATATATATGTTATAAAATACTTGTTTTAAATTATAATAGGTTAATTAAACATATCTTGAATTAACATGGATAAATCATTAAACTCTCTAACCCAACCTAATTTGGTCATAGCTTTTTCGGGATCTCCTAATAATAAATCAACTTCACACGGTCTATAGTATTTAATATCAACCTTCACTCTAACTTTGCCCTCTTGGTCGATTGCGTGTTCTTCCAATCCCTGACCTTGCCATTTTAAAATAATTTTTTTATAAGCAAATGCGCGAGTAATAAAATCTCTTACTGTGTATGTTTTTCCGGTAGCCAATACATAATCATCTGGTTTGTCTTGTTGCAACATCAACCACATACCTTTAATATAATCATTTGCGTGTCCCCAATCACGTTTACTATCCAAATTTCCAACGTTTATTAGTTCCTTTTTTTTAGCTAGAATATCTTTTACTCCATTGACAATCTTCATTGTTAAAAAGTTTTGACCTCGTCTCGGACTTTCGTGATTGAATAAAATACCATTACATCCAAATATTCCATATCCCTCTCTGTATATTTTAATCAAATGATGTGCATACACCTTTGCAGCTGCATATGGAGAGATTGGATTAAATGGTGTATCTTCGTTTTGAGGGATCTCTAGCACTCTACCGTACATTTCACTAGTTCCCGCCTGATAGATTCTAAATTTATATCTAATTGGTTTATCCAAAGCTCGTATAATTTCTAATAATTTCAAAATACCTATTCCGTCTACAATAGAAGTATACTCGGGGATTTCAAAAGAAATTTTTACATGGCTTTGTGCCGCTAGATTGTAAATTTCAAATCTTTTGAACCCTGGATTTTCTCTTATAATTTCATGGATATAATTTTGCAAAGCAGCACCGTCGGTCATATCTCCGTATTTTAAATTAATATATTTGCGTACATTTTTTAATCTATCATCATTGTACAACGATGAGGTTCTTCTAACAATACCGTATACTATATATCCTTTTTCGAGCAATAATTCTGTTAGATAAGAACCATCTTGACCGGTTATACCTGTAATAAACGCAATTTGAGCCATTTACATAATTATTTGATTAATATTTAAATTAATTATTATAGTTTAATTGTAAAGTAAGTAGGATTTCATGAATCTTGTTTAAATCAATGGTTAAATTTGACATTGATATACCTTTATAGTTGATATTACATAAATAAGCTAATCGCGAATAACAAATATTAATATCTTCAATTGATAAAAATTCAATGTACCATGCAGTATCTTTCATTGAAATAATATTTATACCTCCGGCGCCGTGGGGGGCAAAAACAGCGATTGCTTTACTAAATATTTGTTGTTGTTGAACTAATGGCGGTAAATCACCATCATCATGTACATATAGGTATAAATTTTTTTGTTCGCAAAATTTTTTTAATAATATTTCCAATTCATTATAATTTTTTAATCTTCTACGATTATTTCGTTTTATCAATATTATATATTTATCAGGCATATTTAACAAATTATTGTTTTTGGTACTTACAATATCTTTCAACCAATTAATTTGACTATAGTATGGATTGCCACATTTGCCCATCCTTGGTAAATATAAAGTCTTCGCAAAAATATCTCCAGTTATTAATTGTGAAACAGGAATGTTTAAAAATTCAAACCATTGGATAATATAATTCGATATTTTAGCTACGTGTATCTTGCTTTTATGTAAAATATCTTCCGGAATTGACATCAATGAAACAAATGATTCAAAAGGGAAATGCCAGATACCATCGCTCCACATTGATGTAATACTAATTACATTATTTACCATTATTATATTTTTTTTAAAAGAAAAACTTGTATTTCCACATAAACATCCTCCATTAATAAATATTTCTTTATTTGATGTAATTATAACTCCATTATTATTAACAAATGAGTTATCTAGAGTAATATAATCATTGTTATATTCCTCGATCTTAAAAATTTGATCATGTTCAAAATTTTTTTCAGCAAGTTTTTTATAAGACGGGCGATAATTATTATATAATGATTTTAAAGAGTCATTATCAAATGAAAAAAGCTTAGTATATTTAAAAACTGTTTTTTTATATTTATCATTTGATTTATTATAGTTTACTTGAGATATATTATCAAAAATAAATTTACTCATTCTACATATCATAATAATATTTTTTTATGCTATTATGTAATATATTATTTAAAATTCAATATTAGACATATCAAATACGGAGTCACTTTTAGTATCGGATACCAAAGAATAATCCCCCACGCGCTTTTCAAAAAAGTTAGTTTTGCCCTCAAGTGATATCATTTCCATGAAATCGAATGGATTTGCGGACTTATATTCTTTTGTACAACCCAATTGTGTCAATAATCGATCGGCCACAAATTCAATATACTGTTTCATGAGTTTACTATTCATCCCTATCAATTTACAAGGCAATGCTTCACAAATAAATTCTTTCTCGATAGCGACTGCTTCTTTGATAATTTCTTTAATCTTTTGCTTATTAAGTTTCTTATTTAATTTATTAAACAACATTACTGCCAAATCTGTATGCATGCCTTCATCTCTACTAATCAACTCATTGCTGAATGTGAGACCAGGCATTAATCCACGTTTTTTCAGCCAAAATATACTACAAAAGGAACCAGAAAAGAAAATACCTTCTACGCAAGCAAAAGCCACTAATCTTGCTGCGAAACTCGATCGTTTATCATTAATCCATTTAATAGCCCAATCAGCTTTTTTCTTGATACAAGGAAAATTATCTAATGCTTCAAATAACTTCTTTTTCTCACCAGCGTCTTTGATGTAAGTATCGATTAATAAAGAATATGTTTCTGAATGCACGTTCTCCATCATAAGTTGAAATCCATATGCAGCCCTCGCTTCAGGTAATTGAACTTCGGATAAAAATCGCATCCCCAAATTTTCTAAGACTATTCCATCTGATGCAGCAAAAAAAGCCAAAATCATTTTGATAAAATGTTGTTCATTCGAATTCAATGTTTTCCAATGAATTAAATCTTTGGATAAATCGATTTCTTCGGCTCGCCACATACAATCAAACATTTTTTTGTATAGTGACCAGATATCATGGTCTTGTAATGGGAACATTACGTAGCGATTTGGGTTTTCGGAGAGAAGGGGTTCGTTAACATTTTTTGACATCCTAAATAATATCACTCAATATTTAAATATTTTTAAAAAAAATAAGTTACTACATAGCTTATTTTTACAAAATTTTAATCATGGAAAGTCTTTTAGAAAGAAGTATTATCCAATTAAATTATTAATTAAAAATTTAATGCTAATAATATATAAATGGATCTTGCTGACAGAGACGCACTACTACAGCAATTAAATATTGCTATGAATAAGGTTTGTGATGAAGTAGATAATATAAAAGAAAAAGCTAGTTCTTCTAGTAACCCATATATGAAATATTCATTGAAAGAAACTGTGGATGAAAAAAAAGAGGTAAAGAATATTATTGGCTATTTAGAAGAAAGTCTTAAAAGTACAGATGATGATTTAATTAAAAAAAAATAAGACTGGCTATAAAGCAAGTAAATTCAACTATTAATAAAAAATCTAACAATAATGTATAAATGGGAGGTTCATTAAAGACACGTAAAAGAGGAGGAAGAAAATCTAAAGCGCGTAGAACAAGAGGAGGTCGTCGATCTAAGACGCGCAAAACTAGAGGTGGGTGTGGATGCAGTGTTAATTCTTCTAGTTCTTCGTTATACGGTGGTTACAAATATACTAGGCGAGCAAGTTTGGCAGCGGAAAAACGTTTAAGTCAGCGGATGTCTAGGAGAGTTAAAAAGCCGTCTAAAAAAGATACGCGTAGAAAAAGAAGAAAAAGGCAAAGGAAACGCAAAAGAAGACGGCGTTAATTTTTCCATTTGCCTGTAATTTGACGATACATCAAATTTCTAGGATTTTTTCTTTTAGCTAACATGGAATGATAATATCTTTTCCATTTTCGCTGCAATATTTTTAACCATACCGTTTTTACAATACATAATGCATAGTAACCGTGATCTATTCTTTGGACAATTTGCAGAGAGTATGGTTTGATGGCTTTATTCCAATGACGAATAACAGGATGAGGGGGATTGGGATAATGTTCAATATCAATAATATAGTCATCGCCATAAAATTCATCCAAGGTGATGTTTCCATGATATAGATATGATGAATAGATATAATCTTTGTCATGAAAAGGTGTATCATAAGGTTGATCCTCATCATAAACTTCGCCGTGTATATTTGGATGATATAGTTCACAGTGTGCTAATTCGAATTGAGTGGTCATTGGATGCTTTAGGTAATATTCAAGAATAGGTTTAATCAATTTTTTTTATTGAAATATAGTATAATGAAACTCGATAAAATTCTTAAGAGCAAAGTTCTTTACTATGTAGCTTTAGTGCTTATGGTTATTAATGTTTTGGGATACGTTAGTTTGGGATCAACCGAATGCGTCGTTATTTTTGGAATCGCTACCTATATTGCTAATATGTTTACTAAGAATCGTTCATTGGATATTCTTTGCGGTCTTTTCGTAGCTAATGTTGTTTTTGGATGCGGGCGTGTTAAGGAGGGTTTTGAAGGTGTTGATGAAAAGAGCAAAAAACTTGAAGCAATGGTCGCACAAGAGAAAAAAGAAAAGAGGAAAAAAATGACAGCGCAACCACCAGCAGATACGGCGACAGTGACGGGTGAACCAGGAAGTCATCATAAAAAGCATGATGCTAAAAATAATTAATCCATAATTATTATTTTATATAAATTATATATAATATAATGGCTTTTAATGTGCTAACGAATAAATATGTCTTATATGTTTTACTATTTTTTGCAATTACTAATGTTTTAGGATATCTAGCAATGCATGATTATGAATCTCTTACTTTAATGGTGGCCATAGGCGCTTTGACGCATTACTTTAGTAGAAATATGATCGTTATTTTAAGTGCCGCAATATTGGGGGCGGTATTATTAAGAGGCCCAATGAGAAGCGAATGGGCA
>PVMK01124845.1_pt1 | contig 40002 bp, 45 predicted proteins | sample 1853481 | NCBI WGS metagenome assembly PVMK01 (sample SAMN08533507, study PRJNA380276) | Marine sediment metagenome, whole genome shotgun sequencing project.
GGGTTCCCCGTTCTGGGTTTTACTCAGGATTGAATTCATTCGGCCGGCTATGATGCCTGCGACGAGAAGGAAGATACCGATACCCAGCAGGTATTCTGGATGTGTCCTCGTGATGCCGCAATAGTAGATACCAGCGATCGCAATAACCTGAAAAACATTGATGAAATTACCACAGAATACCACCAGCTACCTGATCGTATTGCCTTCATAATGCTGGGGTCGGTGGTTCAAGTCCACCCGTAGCTACCATATTTTCTCTTTAATTTCAGATAGTTAAAGAGACAGCCTATAGGGTAGGTCGGCCCGAGCTCTTGTTGGTGACACAGTGGTAACGCACTTTGTGTTTAAAACAGGAGCTATTCCATGCCTAGACAACCAAGGAAGGTCGATCCGAGACGGACCTATGTCGTCGCGGATGGCCATACCCCACTCACTCCCGCCTTTCTACCACCCGGAACTCGCCAGAGCCTGTCTGAGGGAACTCTCCAAAGACCGACCACTACGCGATGACGGGATCGAAGAACACCCCCGAACGGACCAACGAGAACGGCGATGTGGAGTCGTGCCCGTAACCGGGATGTAAAGAAACCTGACACTTTTCCGGGTTTGACGCGCTACGGTGTAAAGGTTACTGACACCTCAACGGTGACAACCTAACTCAGTCGCAGTAGTGTCAAGGCTTCGCGGCTTTTTCTTTCTGGGGAGAAGGACAAATGCTCTCGACAGATGAGGTCAGGACTGCAATCGAATCCGCGTTTCCGCGCTATCGGTGTGCGGTACGAATTGAGGAAGTCCAGAACAGGGTCAGTTTCAAGGTCTACCGGGATGAGGATGACGACAACGGCACCCTACTTTCAGGCGCAACCCTTAGCGATCTTCGTTCGGGTCATTTAGACAGATACATCAAGGTATGGCGGGAACAGATTCGTGATCAGGGGTTTGCCCCGTCATGACTCGTAGCGATGAAATTCCTAGGCATCTGCAGAAACATTCGGATCCAAGGGTCAACCAATCGAACTCACCCCCGCGCCACGTGACCGCTGAGATCACCCACATGCTCCCTCTGAGATAACCTCCTCGCATTCACCGTGGGAGGGGAATCATGACGTTGATGGAAACGGCTCAATTGTTGGGCGATGGATTGCAGGATGCGTTCCCAAGGCGGAAGTCTGAATGATCGGCTTGGACACCGCCTCGATCTCTGAGTTTGCCATCGTGGTTGCCGGATTTGCGGGACTGATCGTCGCGGTGGCGCAGCGCGGTGGCCGCGTGCACCCGCTGGACCGGTACCGGATGGTTACGATGCTGTTGTACGCCTTCACGGCGGCCTTCGGCGCGTTGCTGCCGACGATCATGCGCAGTTTCGGGATCGAGGGGGATGAGGTGTGGCGCCAATCGGGGCTGTGTTTAGCGCTGCTAGTCGGGGCCAATCTGCTCGGGACCCAGCTGTACCAGCGGATTCTGACCGATGATCAGCGTGGACAGTTGAGATGGTGGATGCTCGTCCTGGTGTTGGTCGGCAACGGCGCTCTGGTCCTCTGGTTGCTTGGCAACTTTACGGGCCTGGTGCCCGGACCCGCTTCGGCGCCATACTTCTGTGGGCTAGTATGGCAGCTGGTGCTGGCGACGATCCTGTTCGTGCGGCTTATCGTGGTCGAACGACGGGAGCCGCACGAAGGATGACTCCAGCGGTCCGGCTCTTGAAGATCATCGTTGCCCTCATCGCTGCTGGCCTTGCGCCGAGCCTGTTCGCAGAAACTCTGTCTCAGCCTTTCTTTCGAATCGAAGTAGACAACGGTTGGGTGTACAGGATCAAAAAGGGACCCCAGACACAAGACCTGATCAGCTGGGGAGACGTGGTCAGCATCCATCATCCCGACCGGCCCGGTGTCCTGGAAATTCAATCGCTACGCGCGCCGACTGTCGATCCGATGAGATTGAGGGAGATGACCAACGTTGATTGGTCGGTGCAACTTGATTGGGAATCATGGGGAGACGACTTTTCAGGTTACCAGCACAGCTATTCCGAAAACGGCTCGTTCCATCGACAATGGTGGCTTACCGACGGGAAGACAATCGTATTTTTTGTACACGGCTCCGGCGTCGAATCGAACCAGGCTGAGACAAACGAGATAGACGAGATCGTCCGGTCCATACAAAGCTTCCATTGATCGATAACTGCATCATCGCGGGCGGCATCCGCGGCGAGTGTATCGAGGCACTTACCCCGAAAGAGCTAGCAATTGGCAGACAGTTCGAATGTGTGCCAGGCTCGCCCTTGAAGTAGCGGCGCCTATAGGTCTGAGGGGAGTCTATGGATCTGGTCACCCTGGCGGTCATCGCCGCGGGGCTTGTCGGGTTTTCGGTAATCTCCGGCAAGCTTCAAGGCACCATCATCACTGCACCCCTGGTGTTCATCGTCTTTGGATTCGTCATTGGCGACGGTGGCTTCGGTGTCGCCGAATTGGATCTCGACCACGGCGCGATCCATATTCTTGCTGAAGCCACCCTGATTCTCGTGCTGTTCTCTGACGCCGCCCGCATCGACCTTTCGCGGTTGCGCAAAGACCACAACCTGCCGGTGCGGATGCTTGCGCTGGGTCTGCCATTGGTGATGGTCTCCGGGACGGTTGTTGCGATGCTGCTGTTCGGGGAATTCTCGATCTGGGAGGCGGCGTTGCTCGCGGCTATCCTGGCCCCCACCGACGCGGCGCTTGGTCAGGCTGTTGTATCTGATGACGCCGTGCCGGTGCGGATTCGTCAGGCCATCAACGTCGAGAGCGGACTCAACGATGGCATCGCGCTACCGGTGGTGCTCTTTCTGGCAGCGGCGGCAAGTGCCGCACAACAATCTTCGACAGGGGATTGGCTCGCGTTTGCTGCCGGGCAGCTGATCCTGGGTCCGATCGTCGGTGTCGTCATCGGTTTCTGTGGCGCGCGAACGCTCGATGTTGCGGCGGAACGTGAGTGGTCGACCACCGCGTTTCAGGGCATCGGCATCATTTCCGTGGCGCTGCTCGCTTTCGTGGTTGCAGAACTGGTCGGAGGGAACGGGTTCATCGCCGCCTTCATTGGCGGCATGGTATTCGGCAACGTCGTTCGCCACCCGTGCACCTTCCTGTTCGAATTCATGGAGGCGGAGGGGGAACTGCTCGTGTTGATAACGTTTCTAATCTTCGGCGCGGTGATGTTGCCTGACGCGTTGCAACATCTGAACTGGACCTGGGTACTCTACGCAACCTTGAGCTTGACCGTCATTCGCATGCTCCCCATCGGCTTGTCACTTCTCGGCACCGGCATCAGGCTACCGAGCTATCTGTTTCTCGGTTGGTTCGGTCCTCGCGGACTCGCATCGATCCTGTTCGCCTTGTTGATTCTCGAAGAAGCCGAGCTCACCCACGGCCACGAACTCCTCGCAGTGACCATCGTCACCGTGGTGCTGAGCGCGCTGCTTCACGGGATCACCGCTGCGCCGTTGGCAAAAGCATATGGCCGGATGACCCGCGAGTTGGGGGAATGCGAAGAGAATCGTCCGACCGAGGAGCTTCCGTTGCGTCATGGATTACCGGCGAAATCTTGATCATCTCGATCCGCAGCATCGCTAGAACGAGGCTCCATACATGGGCGCAGCAATAACGCTACTCGTGATTCTCACCTTCTCTGTCGTGATCACGCGGATTGCCGCTGTGGCGCTTCGTCTAACAGGCATGCCAGAAGACGTTGCTCGTTTTCAGGCTCGTTCCGCTTTCACCGGCGCCGGTTTCACTACGTCTGAGTCAGAGGCCGTCGTCAACCATCCCATCCGGCGGCGTGTTATTGCGCTCCTGATGGTTCTTGGTAACGTCGGCTTGATCAGCGTACTTGGCACATTCATCGTTTCTTTCGTGGCGACGGAGCATTCAGTGGCAGCCATGTCGCGGCAGCTCTTCTGGCTTCTGGGTGCAATTGCGCTGTTGTGGTTCGTTGTGCTGAACTCGTTCGCCGACCGTGTCATGTGTAATTCGATCGGTTGGCTGTTGCAACGTACGACATCGCTAGGCCGGCAGAGTCCCACAGAACTGCTACAAGTGACTTCCGGCTATAGCGTGGCGGAGCACCCGGTGCTCGTCGGCAACAGCCTCGACGGCACCGCGCTAACAGAACTGTGGTCGGACGAGCGGCAATTGGTGTTGCTCGGGATCGAGCACCAAGACGGGCACTTTTCGTCGGCGCCCGCGCTCGAAACGCGGCTGGTCGCAGGTGACCGGGTCGTGCTCTACGGTAGCGACGAGGCGCACCGTGCATTGCACGAGGAGATCTACGCTGACTCCACCGGCAACTCGGGATGATCGCGGGGCACGGCTACGCGAAACCATCTCCCTAGCGGTGCTCGGGATTCTCGAAGTCGAAGCGGCATCCGGCGTCCCACTCCGACCGCTGGTTGCCGTGTGCCGGGATTCCGCCCGCATCCTTGAGCATGCGCGCGAGGTGCATCAGGTTCCATGTCATGAAGGTGGTGTTGCGGTTGGTGAAGTCGTTCTCCGGTCCGCCCGAACCGGCATCCAGATAAGACGGTCCAGGACCGGCTTCTCCCAACCATGCGGCATCCGCCTGCGGCGGAATCACGTAGCCGAGGTGCTGCAATGAGTAGAGGACGTTCATCGAGCAATGCTTGGCACCGTCTTCGTTGCCGGTCACCAGACATCCGCCCACCCGGCCATAGTAGGCATACTGACCCGCATCATTGAGCAGGCTTGAGGCGGAGTAGAGCCGCTCGATCACCTGCGTGCACACCGAACTCTTCTCACCCAGCCAGATCGGCGTCGTGACTACCAGAATGTCAGCAGCCATCACCTTTTCGAGGATCGGCGGCCAATCGTCGGCGTCCCAGCCGTGTTCGGTCATGTCCGGCCAGACACCGAACGCCAGGTTGTGATCCACGGGTCGCAGTTCCTCTACGCCAATCCCATTTCTTTCCATGATCGCCTTAGCGATATCGATCAGCCCTTGGGTATGTGATAGCTCAGGTGAGCGCTTCAAAGTGCAGTTCAGAAACAGCGCCTTCAAGTCCGAGAAATCCCACGAATGGCCCTCGCAAAGTGCTTCTTGTTGGTCGGTGAGTGTCGTCATTGTGTTTTCCTCCTCAAAACCTGGATTCGGATTGACTCATTAACCTAGACATTGTAAAACATAATAACCTAAATATGGGAAGCCTTAAAGGCCAAATAGTAAGGAGTCATGGCGGTACCACAGGAAAAGCTCGCGCAGTCGCTAAAGATCCTGAAAGGGCTTCAAGATCGAGGGATTGTAGCGATCCGCTCGAACAACATGACGCGAACCCACCGAGAGCGCCTGCTAAAGAACGGATTCATCAGGGAAGTGATGAAGGGCTGGTATGTACCAACACGTCCTGATGAATCACCCAGTGAGAGCACAGCCTGGTATGCCTCCTTTTGGGGATTTTGCGCTCACTACCTGAACGAACGCTTTGGCGAAGATTGGTGCCTGTCGCCTGAACAATCTATCGCTCTGCACACGGGTAGTTGGACGGTACCTAAGCAGTTACTCGTCCGCTCGCCTAAGGGTGGCAACAAGCCAACCGGACTACTGTTCGACACATCGATTTTCGATGTGCGATTAGCGCTGCCTGACAAAGCAGACATTGAAGTCAAAGATGGAATGCGACTGACCAGCCTACCGGCTGCACTAACAAGCTGCCCGCCTCGACACTACCTGGCAAAACCGCTCGACATGCGAGTTGCCTTGTCGATGCTAGTTGACGTAACAGGACTTCTCCGTCGCCTTCTAGAAGGTGGACATAGCAAGGTAGCAGGTAGATTGGCCGGCGCATTCAGGAATATCGGTCGTGAAGAAATAGCCCACAACATCATCGACACCATGAAAAGTGCGGGCTATGCGGTCAATGAGATCGATCCTTTCGAAGACAAACCGCCAATCGTTTTTGTTGCGCGGGAAATTTCGCCATACGTCAGTCGATTAAAGGTCACCTGGCAGAAGATGCGTGGTGTGGTGGTCGAGAATTTTCCAGCGGAGAGAGGCATTCCAACCAATCGCGAGGCTTTTCTCTCCGCGATCGACGACATCTACGTAACAGACGCATACCACTCTCTCTCAATCGAAGGATATCGGGTGAGCGAAGAACTTATTGAACAGGTAAGTTCTGACAACTGGAAACCCGATCTCGATGGCACAGACAGAGAGCAGGCCGACGCACTGGCGGCAAGGGGTTACTGGCAGGCATTTCAGCAAGTCGGACAGAGCGTCGACAAGGTTCTAGGTGGCGAGAACCCGGGAAAGGTTGCGGCGGAAGATCATGTTGCCTGGTATCGCGAACTGTTCGCGCCGAACGTGACCGCGGGAATTCTGGAGCCAGGCGACTTGGCTGGATATCGCAATCGCCCCGTCCATATACGCGAATCGATGCACGCACCACCGAGACATGAAGCCGTCCAGGATTTGATGCCAGCACTTTTTGAACTCCTGCAAGAAGAGAGCGAAGCCTCGGTAAGAGTAGTACTCGGCCACTTCTTGTTTGTATACATACACCCATATGTTGACGGCAACGGCCGGACCGGCCGCTTTCTGATGAATGTAATGATGGCCTCAGGTGGATACCCGTGGACCGTAATACCGGTTGAGAAGAGAGCTGACTATATGGTGGCTCTGGAAGCTGCTAGTGTCGGAGAAGATATCCTGCCATTCACTTCGCTTCTTGCCGAGCTGATCGGCGATACGGGGGCAGGCTAAGTTCGGACTTCTAACGATAACGAGCGGAGCGTTCGATCATGGTTACAGTCACTGTCGATCTGTCAGCGCTTGGCGCCGACTGGTCCAAGCCCTGCAAGATGGCAATAGAGGAGCTCAACAAGCTGTTCAAGAAGGGCGGCATCCCGATTAAATGCGTAACCGGCAAGGCCGGGTGCCTGCAATTACCGGCTCGCTGGGTCGAACTTTTCAAGGACAAAAATACCTGAATGCGCGTTACAGCGGACAAGCTAAAGTCATTTTTCTACAACACGCTCCCGGACTTCCCCTGGCAAATCACCGTTAAGGACTGGACGGGCCAGTCCTATTCTATTGGCCGGGACGAGCCCCACTGGTATGCATCGCCACTCGAGATGGAGTTCAAGACGGAGCGTGCGGGCGCGGATCTCCTGGCGATGCGCCCGATGAAGTTTCTCGATCGATTTCTTGCCGGTGAAGTCGACATGAGCGGAAATCTCTATCTTCTCTCGCACATCCGTCAGTACGCGAAGATGTCGCTGTCGATTCCTCAAATGGCCCTCAGCGTACTTGCGAACCGCGCCTTCCTCCTCCAGGACACCAAACGCGCGAAGACCAACGTGAAGAGTCACTACGACATTCCGCAGGAAGTCCTGGACACGTACCTGGACCAGACCTACATGTCGTATTCGTGTGCGATGTTCGAGCAGCCAGAGGACTTCGACATCGATGAAATGCTCCGTCCGGGACGCGGCAAGCAGGACAACTTCGACTCCCTTGAAAAGGCCCAGTGGCGTAAGTTCGCCGACGCCATGGAGTTCCTGGATCCGAAACAGGGCGAATCCGTCGTCGATATTGGTTGCGGCTACGGCGGGCAGCTCGCCGTAGCATTGGAGAGCACTCCGGCATCCAGGATCGTGGGTTGGACACACTCGGCCAACCAGGTCCGTGGCGGGCGCAGGATGCTCGCCGAATTCGACGAGCAACGCTGGGAGCTCAATGAGGGTGACTATCGTCTGGAGAAACGGCAGTTCGACCATGTGGCATCAACCGGCATGGTCAGTCACGTCGGCCCACGCGGGCTGGTTCCCTACGTCCGTAACATTCGCAAGATGATCCGCGACGGGGGCCGCTACGTTCACCACGCGCTCATGGCGCCGTACACCGGCAGGTCGCTCGACAGCGACATCGGAATCGCCTTCAACAAGAAATACGTGTGGCCGGGATTCCACTGGTTTTCCTACGCTGAGCATGCCAAAGCGCTTGAGGAGAATGGCTTCGAAGTCGTGCGTTCCACGAACCTGTCACCGCAGTACGCCAAGACGAGTGCGGCGTGGTATGAGCGCATGATGCAGCACAAGGACGTCATGATTTCCCACCTGGGCGAGGCGACGCTGCGCGCGTGGCAGATCTATCTGAGCGGTGCCAGTGGCGGGTTCAGCAACGGTGAGATGCACGTATACCGAATGTACTGCCGCGCGCGCTGAGACTCAGCGGATCGGGAGTGCTTCAAGCGGGCGGCGTTCCAGTGGTAGATCGAGCTTAACCCACTGGTCCAAGCCACCCGCCAGGGGCGAAACGTCAAAACCGGCTTGCGTCAACTTCAGCGCCACACGGGCGCTGGAGGCTTCGTTGGGTCAGGTGCAGAACAGCACGAGCGGCCGCTCGCGAGCGAGCTTCTCGATCCGCTCGTCGAACTGATCCAACGGCACTCGGATGGCGCCGGGGATGGTATGTGGGAAGGCGTTGAACTCCATCCTTTGTCGCAGATCCGCGACCTGCACTGCCTCACCAGCGATCAATCGTGCACTCAGGTCGTCCGGCTGAACGCGAAGGCCGCGTAGCTGTCGCAGGAATCGTTGTCGGTGAACGATCTTCCAACCCAGCCAGGATAGTGCCATCAGCACGATCAGGGTCCCGGCGATTGAACCGAACTCAACCGACACGCGTGTTATTTCCGCCAGAAATTCGTGTGCCAGGTAGCCCGGCAACAGGAATGCGATGGCGTACAGCAGCGCGCCCGCCCCGTTCAGTGCCGCAAAGCGCCAGGCACCGATTCCCAGCAATCCAGCCAACGGCGGCGCAATGGTCTGCAGGCCCGGGACGAATTTCGAAAACAGTAAAGAGATCGTGCCGTGCCGGTGAAACATCGAGGTGGTGCTGTCGACGCACGTGTCCGGCTCGAGGGACACCATGCAGAGCAGCGTCAAGACCTTGTTGCCATGGTGCTTGCCAAGCCAGTACCAGAGAAAGTTGGGGGGCATGCAGGCAAACACCACGATCGCCGTGCAAAGCCCCAGATCGAGATACCCTTCACCTGCGAGCCCGCCGGCGGCCAGAATCATGGGTAATGCGGGTATCGGCATCGCAAGCTGATCCAGCAGAACCCAGGCCAGCAGAATCCAGTAACCGTACTGACCCAGGTATTCGACCAGCGCTTCCATGGCTCAGAACCTAAGTACGACTGTGAGTATTTCCATCCGGCGACAAAAAAACCGCTGGTAGCAGTATGCATCCATTGAAAGAAAGTGGACACTTTCCCCGGCGACAAGCAAGTGTCCAAGGAGTCCCGCAGTGAAATTCGTAAAGATCAGCGCGATTGTTCTCGTTGCTTACGTGGGGGTCGTCGTAGCCTTCGAGTCTTTGATCGGGTATTTCCAGCCCGCGGGTCAAAGCACGTTGGTTATCACCACGACGGATGAAGATGGAAGCACGAACGACAGGGTCCTGTCTCGACTCGAAAGTGGAGGCCAGATCTACGTTGCGGCGAACCACTGGCCTCGAGCCTGGTACAACCATGCGTTGGAGAACCCACAGGTGCAAGTCACCCTGGACGATGGGCAAGCACAGTATCTGGCAGTGCCTGCGACCGACGAGGAACACGACCGCGTTGATGCTGAACATAGCCTTGGCCCTGCGGTTCGCATTTTGACCGGTTTTCCGCCGAGGTACTTTATTCGGCTCGAACCTCAGTAGGGTCCGCAGAAATGAGCCGCGTCCGCGAGTTTGTCGCCAGGCGCCTCCCGATGGCTCTGTACTGCCTGGTCGGACTGGGATTACTGATTCAAGGCGTCAGATACCTGATTGCTGCGGAACTCATGCCTTACCACCTGGCAGTGCTGGAGATTCCATGGAAAAGCCTGGACCCAGCGCACCAGACGTTGTTCCTGGGTCTGTTGAAAGGCTTTGGGGCCGGTTCGTTTGGCGTGGGCCTGACGATTCTGCTGCTGGTGCTCGTTCCGCTGAGAACCGGCAGTCGATGGGCGCGCTGGGCGACGCCGGCGATCGCCGGGTCCTATACCGCCGCGCTCGTCTACGTAACACAGTTTGCCTTGTTACCGGGCGCAGCCCCGATTGCGGTCACCACGACACTGTTGGTGATGGTCATCGTTGCGGCCGTGAGCTCGATTTTTCGGTAGGCCGGTGTACCTGACGCCGGTATTCCTCGGCTCTGTCGCCTTCGTTTTCCTGAATTTCTCGCTGCCGATCTACACGCGCGGTCTGGGCGCGGATGCGGTACAGATCGGTGGGATGTACACGGCGTTCACGCTGACCATGCTCGTGTTCCGTCCGGTTGTGGGTTGGGCGCTGGACCGGTACGGCCGGCGGTGGTTCTTCACCTTTGCGTTTCTGTTTTACGCATTCGCGATGTTTGCTTTCAGCAACGCCGGTTCGCTGATCGACTTTTACGTGGCGCGGTTTCTACAGGGCATCGGGGCGTCGCTGATGTGGGTGGCCGCCCGAACGATCGTTGCAGACCTGACCGTCGATGGCGATCGAGGGCGGCAGATGGGGCGCCTGACCAGCGTCTCGGTTCAAGGCAGCATGATGGGTGCGTTCTACGGATTCACCCTGATGTCGATGTTCCCACTGCCCAAGGCCTGGCAGCTGGCGTTTGCAGGCTATGCGGTTACCGCCCTCGCCGGTTTTGTGGTGTCGATCCTGCGGTTCCGGGAAACGGCGCCGCCAAGTGAGAGACGCCTCCAACGATTGCCCCCGATCGATCTGGACCGCCCCCTGTTTCGGCTGTTGGTCATCGTGGCATTGTCCAATTTCGCCAGCGCGCTCATCGAACCGATCTATCTCATCTATCTGCAGGACAAGTTCGAACTTTCGATTCGGGCGCTGGCGTTTGCGTTCTTCCCCGCGGGAATAGTGTTTGCCGTGCTGCCGAACTATTCCGGACGCTGGGCGGACCGCTATGGGCGCCCACCGATGATCGTGGTGGGAATTGCGGCCGCGGGGACGGTCTCCCTGCTGCTCCCATGGGTTCCGGGCATCCTCTGGGTCGCGCTGCTGTACACGTTTTTTGCGGCGGGGTGGGCTACGGCCAACCCGGCCGAGGATGCGCTGCTGGGCGACATGACCGATGCGCACAATCGAGGCAGGATCTTCGGTTATAAAGAGGCCGCCGCCGGAGTGGGCGCCGCGTTCGGGCCGCTAACGGGCGGGTTCATCTACGAGTATCTCGCGGCCGAACTGTCGTTCGCGGTAAACGGTCTGCTGCTCCTGTTCGCGGCTTTTCTGGTTTGGCGTTGGTTTGGTCGGAACACGCGTAACGCGCGGACGGTCGCCGGGGGTTAGCGGTCTTCGGCTAACCGCAGCAACGTGCGCCGGCCAATCTCGGCGTGGCGTGGATTGTCGATGACCCCGGTGTCGAGCAGCACGATGCCAAAGAACACCGCCCAGCCCTTGGCGCGTCGCAGCGTGGCTTCGGACACCTCGCCATACGCGCTGAGTGCCTTTGCTCGATCGATGCGTTCGGCGAACAGCATCCAGATTGATGCCAGGTCGGTCGCCACGTCCCCCGAGGTGATATCGCCCCAATCGATGATGCCGGTGATTCTTCCTTCAGCGACCAGTACGTTGCGCGGGTGCAGATCACCATGCAGCCATCGATTGCTCACGTCGATGGTGGCATCCAGCGCGCTTTCCCAGAGCGGGCGGATGTGTAACCCGGTCAGATCGAAATGCTCACCCACGCGTTGCATGCGTTGTTCGACCGATTGCCGGCGATCGGCGAGCGGGACGCCGCGGAACTCGTTTTCCGGCGCATCGGGCGGCGCGGGTCGATGCAACGCACGCAGGAAGGCAGCGAATCGAATGGCTTCAGCGGAATGCGGTGCTGCGAGGTCGGCCGTCCGTCCCGGCAGCCAGGGAATGACGCTCCAGTTCCACGGATAACCGTGCCCTGGCCGGCCGATTCGCAGCGGGGTGGGAATCGGAATAGGCAGTGCCGAATCGATTACCGGCAACCAGCGCTGCTCGTTGTCGAGCAACGTGGTGGCCACCCGGCGGCGAGGAAACCTAAGGCACAGCTCATCGCCAAGACGAAACATCATGTTGTCCCAGCCGGTTTCGATGCGTTCGAGTGTCAGTCCGGCCAGATCGGGATGCTGGGCCCTTAGCAGAGCGCGGACCACCGCCCGGTTGAGATCGACCTCGGCTAGAGGCGTGCCGGGTTGGGTCGTTGGTTGTGTCACAAGCGAGCTTCTCTGCTAGTCTGAGCGTTCGACTCTGGGGTAAGGCGGGAGGAGACCTTGAGCCAGCAATACACACCGATTGTCGATCAAACGGCGAGCCCGGTCGAGCCGAAAGCGTAATGGCGCGGCTCGTCGATAAGGTCGCGGTGATCACCGGAGGTGCCAGCGGCATGGGCGCCGCCACGGTCCGCCGGTTCGTGGCGGAAGGCGCGCAGGTCGTGATCTGCGATCTGAACGAAGAGGCGGGTGCTTCGCTGGCCGAGGGCCTGGGAGACGCAGCCGTTTTCGTGAAAACGGATGTCACCCAGGAAAATGACGTGGCAACGGCGATTGCGGTTGCGCGCGATCGTTGGGGCCGGCTGGATTGCATGTTCAACAATGCGGGTTTCGGCGGAGCATTGGGGCCGATCGACGAAACCACCGAGGACGATTTCGACATCACCTTCGATGTGTTGCTGAAGGGCGTGTTCTTCGGCATCAAGCATGCGGCGCCGATCATGAAATCTCAGCGTTCGGGTTCCATCATCAGCACCGCCTCGGTGGCCGGTCTGCAGGCCGGCTGGTCGCCACACCTTTACGCGACGGCCAAGGCCGCGGTGATTCAGCTTACGCGCTCGACGGCTCTCGAACTGGGCGAGTACGGTGTTCGGGTCAATTGCATCTGCCCGGGCGTGATCGCCACGCCGCTGGCGATTGGCAAGGATCAGTCCGACGAAGCGGTCGCAGCGTTCAAGGAGGCCACTGCCTCGCTGCAGCCGATTGGCCGGGTGGGTGAGCCTGAGGACATTGCCAATGCAGCGCTCTGGTTGGCCAGCGATGAATCGACCTTCGTGACCGGTCAAGCCCAGGCGGTTGATGGAGGGGTCAATGCCGGGCGGCCCTGGAGTCGGGTCGCCGGTTGGATCAAGGGACACAACCCAATCCGCGTGTATCGGCCGCCTGGGCGTTAACCGAACACCACGTAACGCAACACCAGATAGGCCAGCCCGAGTTGTACGGCGAAGATGCACCACAGCACCGCCGTAACATAGGGACGGGGTCGAACCTGCGGGCTCATGGCGTTGCGCTGCAGCCACAGGACGACCCCGCTCTGCACCGGCAGCAGTAAGGCGCCCGCCGCGGCGCCGATGCTGATCAGCACCACGGGTTTCTGAATCCACAGATAGAAGCCGAACGCGACGATCGGAATCACCGCGCCATAGGCGCGAATCCACGCGCGTCGCACCCACAATTTCTCGCGGTCCAGAAAACCCATCTCGATCAGGTAGTCGGGAATGAATCGACCCCCGGCGCCGATGCCTGAGATGGTGGTGGAGAACAGAATGCAGAAGCCGCCGACGCCGAACAGCCACACGGCCCAGGCGCCGAGGGTGTGGGTGAACATGTTCGATAGGGCGCTCAACGTGTCCAGTCCTTCGGGGCGCTCGCCCAGCGCGTGTAGAACGCCGGCGCCCAACACGTAAAACGGCAGGGTCGCACAGGTGAGAATAATCAGCGTCAGCCAGACATCCGTTCGCACCACGCGAATCCAGCCACGCGCCCGTTCCAGCCAGTTTGAATCGGTGCGGTCTATACCGATGAAACCGGGATAGCCTTTTTCGATGCACCAGTACGTGTACGCGGCGGTCTCGCCGGAATTGACCCCGGTGTAGCCGTACACGGCGAGTGCCAGGGCAAGGTATTCCACCGGAAAGTCGAAGCGCAGCCCGGCGCTCAAGTCTTCGGCGGTCACCCGATATTCGGTGAACTGCATGGTGATCGCGCAGATCAGGGTCGTCGCGGTGAAGCCGAGCACGAGCACTAGCATCAGCCGCTCCAGTCGCAGGTACGACCCGGAGTAGAGCAAGGCAGCGGAAACGATCGCGACGATCCCGGTGGATGTCACGGAGTCGATAGGCACCAGCAGCGACAATGCCTGGCCGGCGCCGCCGACGATCCCACCCAGGCCCATCATGCCTGGAATGAAAGCGGCGAGACCCAGCCACAGAGGCCAGGCGATCGGCTGCCGCGGCCCCGGCAGTTTGCCGGGCAGCCGGTTCAGAGCGCGCAGGTAGGTGTCACCCGACGTGATGATGTAACGCGCCAACTCAGCCTGAACAGGTGACTTGATCCAGCAGGAAAACAACACCCACCACAGCAGTACGAATCCTGCACTGGCGCCGAGGCTGGAGGTGAGGATGATCTCGCCCGAGCCGACAATCGAACCGGACACGATCACGCTGGGCCCGAGGTAGCGAATGCGCTGGGCGAATCCCTGGGGTGGGGGGGCGGATAGCGCCGGCCGGAACCGTATAGGGGTCGTTCATTTACGACGGCTCATTGCCAGGCGCCCATGGCGCCAGGCATGCAACGCTCGGGGAACTGGATGTTCCCCGGCGTGGCTGCAACACGAGCTATTTCTTGGCCTGGGCGCGCTGCGCGTTCAGGAATTTGATCAAGGTGAGCGTTTCCTCGGGGTCCATGCGCCCGACCGGCGAGTTGCTGTAGGTGGACGCCAACACTTTGCCGCTCCTGGTGAGGATGAACTCACTGGGCTGGATATGATCGCGGCGCTCCTCCCACCAGGCGCCGACGGCGTCGCCGTCCTCACGCGTCATGCCGTAGGCCACCGGAAAGCCGAGGGGTTCCGCGACCTCGCGGGTTTTTTCCTGGTCATCGACCGTTCCGGCGAAGAGGCTGACACCCTGCTCTAAGAACGCTTCACGGCGCTCTTCGAAGCCGGCCAACAGCCGGCGGCAGAAAGGTCACCAATGTCCGCGGTAGAACAGCACCACCGCCAGGGACGTTTCGATATCGCCGGGCAGGTTGATGCTCGAACCGTCGGCGGTGTTCAGCGTAAGGGCAGGGAAAGTATCCCCACCCGCGAGTTGATTGCCCATCGTGTGCCTCCGCAGGGTGCCGCACAATCCTAACCCAAAGCGGCATAGAATAACTGGGAGGGGGAATCTTGATGCTCAATTACATTGACATGCTGGACCGGGCGGTTCGTCACGACCCCGAACGGGCCGCGTTGATTGACGAGCGGGGCAGTTGCACGTTCGCTGAATTGCAGCGCAACACGTCGCAATTCGCCAGGGCCTTGCTCGAGACCGGGTTTCCACCAGAGACACGTTTTGCCGCGCTGAGCCCCAACGCCAATGAGGCGCTGCTCAGCTTGCTGGGTGGGCTCAGGGCGGGCGGCGCCTGGTGCAACATCAATCTGCGCAACGCGCTCGAGACCAATGTCGATATTCTCAGCCGGGGCGGCTGCGAGGCGCTGTTTTTCCACAGCAGTTGCATCGACGACCTGCCGGCGTATCGGGAAGGAGTTGCGTCGCTGCGGGTCGTGCTGTGTCTGGATCAGGACATCGGTGGTTACCCGTCCATCGAGACGTTCATGGCGGGCACGTCCCATGAAACACTGAATGTCGTCCTACCCGCGGACGGCATCGCGTTCCAGGGTGCAACCGGGGGAACCACGGGTGCCCCGAAACTGACTCAGGGAAATTCAGACTTTCTCACTAACAATGCCCTGGGCTTCATCGCCGCGCTGAATTTCGATCAGCCGCCGGTCAATCTGGCGGCGACGCCGATCACCCATGCCGCCGGGCTGATCGTCATGACCACGTTGGCCATGGGGGGTACCGCGGTACTGATGAGCAGTGCGGATCAGGATCTGTTGCTGGAGAACATCGAAAAATACCGGGTCTCGTTCATGTTCCTGCCGCCCACCCTGGTTTATATGCTGATGAACCACCCGCGCTGCCCGACCACCGATTTCAGCTCGTTGCGCTACCTTCTGGTAGGTGCCGCACCGTTCGCGGTCGAGAAAATTGCCCAGGCGCACAAGGCCTTTGGCCCGGTAGTCTGCCAGGCCTTCGGGCAAACCGAATGCGGGTTTCCGCTGACCTTCATGTCTCCCGCCGAAATCACCGAAGCGCTGGCGAGCAACGAGCACTACCATCGACTGGGCTCAATCGGGCGGCAAACCGCCACTGTTGGTGTGCTCGACATACTCAGCGATGAGGGCAAACCGCTGCCACCCGGGGAGGTGGGCGAGATCGTCATGCGTGGTCCGTCGGCCATGTTGCGCTACCTGAATGATCCGGACGCCACGGCTGAGGTGCAACAGTTTGGCTGGCACCATACCGGCGACCTCGGCTACATGGATGAGGATGGCTACTTCTACGTCAGCGATCGCAAGAGAGACCTGATCATCTCCGGCGGGTTCAACGTGTTCCCATTGGAAATCGAGCAGGTATTGGCCGGTCACCCGGCGGTGCAGGACTCGGCGGTTATCGGCGTGCCCCACGAAAAGTGGGGCGAAGCCGTGAAGGCGGTCGTGGAACGTGCGCCCGGAGCCCAGGTTGACGCCGACGAGCTGATCGCGTTGTGCAAAACAGAACTTGGCGGCATGAAGGCGCCGAAGAGCATCGACTTCGTGGCTGAGCTACCTCGCTCCGCAGTCGGGAAAGTGCTGAAACGCGACCTTCGGCGGCGGTACTGGGAGGGGCAATCCGAGGCGATTTAGCCTCAGCGTCCGGTCAGGGGCGCCACCACGTGCTCGGCGAACAGTTCGAGCTGGGCCATGTCGTCGCCTTGAACGACGATGTAGCTGATGCCGGTTTGCTCGCGACGCTGCTCGAGCCTGCCGGTGATTTCATCCGCGGAACCCACTAGAAACAGTGGGCTGTCAGCGATCTGGTCTTCCGACAGGCCGGTGGCGCCGGCGATCAGTTCATGAATGGGCTTGGGATCGTCGGTCACAGCGATCGTGAAGACCAGCGCGTTGAGTTCAATGGCGTCGAAATCGCGGGCGGCATCTTCCGTGGCGCGACGCAGCCACTCGATCTTCTCGACGATCCGCTCCGGGGTCATGTCCAGCGGAGTCTCGGCCGTGATCCGGCCTTCGGGAAGCATGGGATTGATGCCCACGATATCCGCATGCTTACCGGCGACGCTCAGCAGTTTGGGGCCACCGCCGCCAATCAATATCGGTGGTGGCGTCGCTGAGTCGAGTTCCAGTTTCAGGGGCACGTCGGCAACCTGGTAGTGCTTGCCGAAAAAGGTCGTTGTTTCGTTCGACCACATCGAACGGATGATGGTCAGTGCTTCGTCCAGGCGTTCGATGCGTATGCTCGGCCGGTCGTAGTGCAGTCCAGCCCATTCGTAGTCTTCGACCATCCAGCCGGCGCCCAGGCCGAATTCGTGCCGGCCGTTCGACATGATCTGCAAGGTGGCTGCTTGGCGTGCATAGATCACCGGATGGCGGTAGTCGATGCCGTACACCAGCGTTCCGACCTTGAGAGCATCGGTGACCGCCGCGACACCCCCCAACATTGTTGTCGGGTCCCAGAGCGAAGCCGAAAAGTGATCGGGAACGAAGAGCGTGGAAAAACCCAGCGATTCTATCTTGCGGGCCCGCTCCTGCCAGTTTGAGGCCGGGAGATTCGAGAGCTGCACGCCGAACCTGAATGGATGAGTGCTCATGGGGTACTCCGTGACAGATCGGGCAAGCATAACTGAGCACCCGTCTGGTTACGGCACGAGCATCTGCTGCTCAGTAGTTGGTCGAACTGTGACCAGCCTCAAGGACGTTGTTGGAATTGGAGCCGATCATTCGGGGTCGGTCACCGGAAGTGTTGTTCGCGCGGGAGGCGCGAACGCGGTGGCAGGAGAATTGATCATGAAGAAACTGATGTTGTCCGCCCTTCTGGTGCTTGTCGCACCGCTGTGCGGTCATGCGGAAGAGACCCTGATGGATGGCCTGAGCCTGCTGGTCGCCTGCAAGAGCGAAAACACGCTTCAGCATTCGTCCTGTCTGGGGTACCTCGTCGGCGTTGCCGAGGCAACGGTCGACAGTCGTGACTCGTTTCCGGGCGTTGCGTCCAATGTCTACATCTCGTTTGGCGACGTCTGCATGCCGCAGAGCGTGATGCAGAATGACCTCGAGTCGGCGTTTGTCGACTGGACGATCGCGCACCCCGAATTGTTGCAGTCGCCGGCCGCCAACCTGGTGCTGTCCGCGTACGCCAACACCTGGCCGTGCGGTTACGAGCAGGTCGGTGAAGCGGGCGATGAGATCGCCCAGGTTTCAACCTGAATTCTACGGGCGTGTTTCCGGCAAACGCGCCAGCACCTTATCGAAGCCCTCCGGTGCCCAGGCGCTTACCCGGTGCCAGCGCAGGCGGATGAACAGCGGTTCGGCCTTGAACAGCGCCGTGGTCAGGTACTGGGGATACTTGGCACGCAACGCCTCCTCGAGCTGTCCGGTTGTCTGTGCGTCGGCTCGGAAAGCGTCGCCAGTTGCATCCAGGCGAATCCACCAGAGTCGCTGCCAATCGCTATCGTAGTGGTCCAGGAGCAGGCTGGCGCTGGGGTTGTCCTCCAGGTTCTTCAGGCGCCTCAAGCGGGTCGACGCCTTCGGTTTGCCGTCGATGGGCGAGTAGATCGTGTCCTCTCGCAGGCAGAATACGACAGGGACTACGTGCGGCAGTCCCGCCGCATCGCTGGTGGCCAGTCGGGCGACGGGCCAGCGGTGAAGAATCTGGGCGAGTTGCGCGTCGTCAATCATAGGTGCCGGTTGTTTTATTCGAACTACCTTGGTTCGAATGAGATATTGTTACCTTGGAATGATGCATTATTGGATATGTTGGTAAGTATTCGCCTGCGTCGGAGTCTAAGCTTTCGCGATCTAACTGGTGCCGGAACGTATTCCATGAAGACGTTGTTCTCAGACCATCCCAACTCGGTTGGTGAAAGCTACCTGATGCATATGTTACAGGCAGCCCGGTTCTCCGGCAGGTTGTTGCTGGCGGGAGTGGCCTGTCTGATTCATGCGCTGCTGCCGTTCCTGTTCGTCAAAACTGCGAGTGGCACGATTGCGGAGCTGTACGACCGAATGGTCTTGAATCGGGCCCGCCCGCGCCCGGCTACGCGCGCGGCTGCCGCGGAAGCGACTTAGAGCCACCAGCGCGGGCTGTTTGTCCCGTATCCGGGCGAGAGTTCGACGGCTGGGTCCTCCTGACTGTTCTGACAATGTAATAAAAGTAACAAAATCAAAAGCTTAAGCTTCCATCCTTTCTCCCGATTGCGTCCACAGGCTTCGTCCGGTCCTCAAGAGTTGTACTGCAGACTGGTCCCCAACGGAATACGAAGACCTGTGTATGAGAGTGCTGCTTGTCATCGCTGGGTTGATCGCCGCAAGCCTGAGCGGCTTGTGTGCGGCGGATGAGAGCGACGATCTGTTGTTCCGTCCCGGCTACGCATATGACGGCTTTTCGCTCAGGAGCGACCTGTCGCTCGGGAGCGATACTTCGCTCCGGCCGGCCCATGCAGATTACGGGCTGGGCGTTCGGCGCTTCCGACTGGAAGACGGCGCCGCGCGGCTCGTAGGCTGGCAGCTGGCCGAGCACTGGTACTTCGGTAAGCGTCGTGGTGACGACCACGGCTTCGGCCTCGTCTGGCAGGGCGAGACCACCCAGATTGCGATCACCGATGAAGGCATCAACTGGCGGCACCGTTTCTCGCTCCTGAACTAGAGGCGTCGTCTGCTCGGCGCATCCGCGCTTTTTGAATCACGTCTCGGTCACCGTGTGACTGGTTTCCGGTCTTGCCCGGCGACATCTGGCTTACTCGGACATTGATCCGTGTAGTGGAAGCCCGATGATGAAGCTCCATAATCTGTTCTTTGGTCTGTTCTTTGGGACAGCACTGACGCTCAGCCTCCCGGTGGGCGCGAGCGACAATCTGACCCGTGATGCCGCGATTGGTGGTGGCATTGGTGGCGCCTTGGGTGGCGCGCTCGGCGCCGAAGTTGGTGGCCGCGAGGGCGCGATCATCGGTGCCGGTGTCGGTGCTGCCGTGGGTACTGCGATTGCGACCGATGACGATGGCGATGGCCACAACGAGCATGACCTGGTGGACGGGCTCGAGGTACACGCCCGGATCGGAGACAGCGGTCATCCGGTGGGCCACGATCGCGGGCGCCATTGCCCGCCTGGCCAGGCAAAGAAAGGCCGCTGCTGATCTTATCAGTGGGGCTGATCCGATCAGCCAGGCAGGGGCTTGCGCAGCGTTTCGATTCGCCTGAGCTGGCCGTCTTCAAAGCGCAGCTTGCGGCGGAACTTGTTGCCGCCAGTTTCGTAGATCAGTTCGTCTACCTGGACCGGTCCCGCTTCGAAGTAGCCGACGTCATAGCCGCGGTAGATCACGAAGCTTCGCTGGTCGACGGGCTCGCCACAGCGTTCGAGCACTTCGTACAGCTCTAATCCGCGGGCCACCAGATGCTGACCGCAGCGCAACGCTTCGGCGTTCGCAGGACTCGGGGCCGCCGTGGCCACAACGATGGCCAGAACGGACGCTGCCAATAGTCGCGCGCGCAGCATCACCGACCCCACCGGATCACCATCTACCGCCCGGGTAGCCGCTCGATTGGCGGGGCTGCGCGGATGGCGCGCGGTAACGATCCTCCAGATTCCGCGCCTGGGCGCGACTGACCGGCACGTCCTGGTTGGGTTGGCGTTGTCGGCAGGTATCCGCGGACAGCCCCCGGGACGTCAGACAGTTAGACACGGCGCGCTGATTCTGGGCTTCGCGCAGGGGTTTCTCGTCGTCAGCCGGTTGCTCTGCGTCCTTGTGATCCTGGGTCCGAGCGTCGATGGCCCGCTGGGGGTCCGTAGAGTCGTTTGCGAGCGCAATGCTCGAGATCAGCATCAGCATGGCCACAGCAATTCTCACCGGCGTCTCACGGGCCGCGATCCGGCAGGGACTCGTCCAGCGGTATCCAATCCACACGGTCGGCCAGGTAGTAGTGGGCTTCCGGCGGTCGATCGATGGGCTCATCGAAGTTGGCCAGCGGGATATCGACGATTTCCGGGTGTTGCTCGTTGATGCAGAACAGGGAAGTACCGCAGACGGTGCAGAACGTGCGCGTGCCGTGGGTGGACGACTGATAGACGGTGAGCCGATCTTCACCCGCGGTGACCTCGAACCCGGAGGCGCCGGCGGCCACCCAGGTGACGTATGCGGCGCCGTGGTTACGCCGGCACATGGAGCAGTGACAATGCAGACAGGCAACGGTTGGCAGCCCGACCTGGAACGCGACTGCGCCGCACAGGCAGGACCCGTTGGCGGTTGATCCCATCGTTGTCTCCAGCCACTGGAACAGCTTGATCATACGCCCGCTGAAACGGTTGTGTCTGGAGTCTCCCGGAAGCCCGCGCTAAGGTCGTTGCCTGTCAGACGGCAACCCACAATGAAACTATCGGTCCTGGATCAATCACCTATTCGCAGCGGGGGCAGCGCGGAGCAGGCGCTACGCGAAACGATCGAGCTGGCGCAGATCACCGAGCGCCTGGGGTATCACCGCTATTGGGTGGCCGAGCATCACGGCTCGGACAGCTTTGCCGGGTCGGTCCCGGAACTGCTGATCGGGCAGATTGCCGCATCCACGTCGCGTATCCGGGTCGGTTCGGGGGGTGTGATGTTGATGCACTACAGCCCGTTGAAGGTTGCCGAGCAGTTCAGGTTTCTCGAGACGCTATACCCTGGGCGCATCGATCTGGGGATCGGCCGCGCGCCCGGTAGTGATGGCATTACCGCCGCGGCACTCGCCTACGGGTCGCAGATCGGCATCGAGTACTTCCCGGCGAAACTGGCTGATCTGCGCGCCTTCGTGACCGGTGAGAAGCCGCACACCGATGCGCTGGCGAGCGTCCGCGCCACGCCGGCGCCCCAGACCAGTCCAGAGCTGTGGATGCTGGGTTCGACGGACGATGGGGCGCGCATTGCGGCTCAGTTCGGATTGCCCTTCTCCTTCGCTCACTTCATCAACCCGGCCGTCGCCGAACACGCAATTGGCGTGTACCGGGACGACTTCCAGCCGTCGGCTGCGGACAGCAAGCCCGAGGCGTCGATCGGGGTATTCGTGCTGTGCTGTGACACGGAGGCGCGGGCGGAGCAACTGGCACTCTGCCGGGATGTGTGGCGCCTGCGGGTGGAGCGGGGCGAGTTTGGTCCGTTTCCTTCGGTGGCCGAGGCCGAAGCCTACGAGATGAGCGACGCGGAACGCACGCGCATCGCCGAGCGCCGCGAGCATCAGATTGTTGGTCGCCCCGAGGGGGTTCGCGCGCAACTCGACGAGCTGGCCGAGCGTTGCGGCGTCGACGAACTGGTGGTGGTGAGCATCACCCACGAGTTCAGCCAGCGGGTGCGCTGTTACGAGTTGCTCAGTGAGGTGTATGGATTGAACTAACCGCGTTCGGCTTCGGCGGCGCAATCGACGCACAGGCTGGTGGTTGGAAGAGCCTCCAGTCGCTCGCCGGGAATATCCTCGCCGCAGCTTTTGCACTGCTGGTACTCGCCCGCATCGAGGCGGCCCAGGGCCCGGTCGATCTGTCGTAGTTCGTCCTCGACCTCAGCATCCAGCGCCTCCAGGACCTCCTGGTTTTCGAGTTCCACCGCCTGCTCTGCAAAATCCTGCGGCAGAGGTTCCTCCCGATGCCGCGTGTGCCGGGCGATCCTGCCGTGGCGCTCGAGCAGCTCGGTCTTGCGTGCCTCGAGGTGTGCCTTCACCTGCGCTTCGTTCACTTGTCTGGGCTCCCGTACCGTGCATCCATGATAACCGAATCACAGCCGCCCGCGACCAGAACCCGAACACCCCGTCAACGCTTGCAATGGCACCGCCGATTCTCTATATACGATCCCATTAAGAAATCTGTTGAGGTGATCATGGCGGATTCGAGAGCGATCAACCGGACTGCGACCGGCGCGATAGAGATCAACAAGGTCTTGCGCAACACGTACATGCTGCTGGGGCTGACGCTTGGTTTCAGCGCGATAATCGCGTACGCGTCGATGGTTTCGGGCGCGCCCTACCTCGGGTTCATCCCGACGTTGATCGGATTCTTCGGCCTGTTGTTCGTGGTGCATAAACTCGCCAACAGCATCTGGGGCTTGCCGGCGGTGTTCGCGTTCACCGGCTTCATGGGATACACACTGGGACCCTTGCTGGCATTCTACGTGGCGATGCCGAACGGCCCGGCCCTGGTGGGGCAGGCGCTCGGCCTGACGGCCGGTGCTTTCGTCGGCCTGTCGCTCTACGCGCTGATTACCCGCAAAGACTTCAACTTTCTCAGCGGCTTCCTGGTGACCGGCTTTTTCGTGCTGATGGGTGCGATCCTGCTCAACTACTTCGCGAACATTTCAGGGCTGCACCTGGTGATTTCGTGCGGTGTAGTGCTGTTCGCTTCAGCATTGATCCTGTTCGAGACCGGCCGGGTCATCAATGGCGGCGAAACCAACTACATCCGCGCCACCGTCACACTGTACGTGTCGATCTACAACCTCTTCACCAGCCTGCTACACCTGCTAGGCGCATTCGGCGACGACTGACGCACGGCACTCAAGGGTGATGGAGGGTGTTGTCCTCCGAAGCGCCTAAAATTCCCGCGCCTCGGAGGACAACACCCTCCATCACCCTGATCTGTCGCGTCGATCACTTCATCGTAAGCGCCGCATAAACCTTGGACAGAGCCGCCGGCAACGTCTCGATATCCTCGATCACCATATACCGCGCCTCATCACACATCCGCTTCAGATAATCGTGCCCCGAAGGATCCACCGTGATGCAGAATGTAGAGACCCCGGCCCGCTCGGCTTCACGAAGCGCCTTGGCAGTATCGGCCACCCCGTAATCGTGGGAACCACGGTCCGGACCGTAGTCGCAATCCTGGGGGAACCCATCGCTGATCACGATAAGGACTTTCAGGGCCCCGCCGGCGCGCGCAAGCTTGCGCGTGCTGTGCCGAATGGCCGGACCCATGCGCGTGCTGCGGCGCGGTTTCATAGCCGCCAAAGCTTTCAGGGAGCGGGCAGTCCAGGGCTCGGAAAACTCCTTGGCGACGTAGTACTCCACGCAGTCCCGTCCGTAGCCTGAGAACCCGAACACGCCGAACCGATCACCGAGCCGGTCGAGCGCATCGGCCATCAGCAGCAAGGCTTCACGCTGCACGTCGATGATGCGCCGCCCTGGAGGCTCAGCCTCGAGGCTCCCGTCGGGTGCCCACAGGAACGGATCGTCGTCGAAAGGATCGCGAGGCCTGGCGTCGGCTCCGGTTGTTCCGGGTTCCGCCTTTGCCAGGGGATCGTCGGTCGAGGCGCTCAGATCGACCAGGAACAGCGCGCTGACGTCGCGCGCCTTGCGGTCGTGGCGTTGATAGACGCGGTCGTCGGGAGTGGCCTCGCGATGGCGATCGACCCGGTAGGCGATCAGCTGCTCCCAATCCAGTTCATCGCCTTCCGCGAGCTTGCGCACGCGGCTGTAGGCCTGGGGCCGGAGTTGCTCGAATTGCTGGCGTACGGCCCGGCGCAAGGTGGCGACGTTGCGCCGCAAGCTGTCGCTGTCGTCCTCGGGTCCGGGCGTCAGACGCTCTTCGAACAGTCTGCACCAGGCGCGCAGATATCGTTGCCCGGGCTCGTCCCACTCGTCGTACAGAAAGCTGGGTCCGCCGTGCGCTGCCCCGCCGAGCGCGCCACGGACGGCTGAGCGTTCCATTTCGATTCGGCGGGCGAGCAGATCGCGCGATTCCTGGGTTGTTCGTTTACGGTCTTCCACCTCCAGACCCTCCGGACGAAGATCCCCGTGCATGTCGTGGCCGGCGCCTGCGCGACCGTCGGCAACCAGGTCTTCGGGCACTGGCCCGGTCGCCACGCCGGGGCTGGGCGTGCTTTCCGGATCGGCGAGGTCGAGTCCGTCCAACTCGTCGAGCGCCAGTTGCAGTGCGTCAGCTTCCTCCTGCCAGTCAGCCAGCCGGGCGTCGCGCTGCAGCCATTCCAGCGGCGGATCGCCGTGCATGGTGGGTAACGGCTCGTCGAGCGGGTCCCCGCAAGGGTCCCCGAAAGGGTCCGCGAATGGGTTCTCGGCCGGGCCCCCGGAAGCGTCTTCGATGGCCTGGGGCGCATGGAGACCGTGCGACTCGAGCAACTGGTAGGCGTGGGTCAAGGCCGTGCTGCTGGCATAGACATCGGCGTCGGGTTGAACCAGCGCCTGGAGCAGATCTGCAAACTCGGCAAACACGCCGGTGGCATCCCTCGCGGCCAGTGCGGCGTGCTGCGCGCCCAGTCCAAACACGATCACCGCGTCGAGCAGTGTCGCGAGCCCGTCGATCGATTCGGGCGTTCGCTGTTGGATTTCGAGGCTGGCGGAGCGGCGGTAGTGTGGAGTGATTCCCGGGTAGTGGCGCAGCATGTGCCCATCGATGCGGATTGCCTCGATGATCCGGTACAGCATTCGCGCCAGCGTCGGGTTGTGGAAATGTGCGAACAGCAGGGTCAGGTCGGATTCGCGGGGGCCGAGGTCGACGCCGGGTCGGATACCTAGTTCCGGGCATCGCTCGCGGGCTCGCGCGATCGAAAACGCGTGCGAACCGAATTCCCGATAACACAACTGATGAAGCGCCAGCAGGAGGTAGCCGCCGAGGTTGGCGTCACGCTCCGGGTAGGGACCGAAGGAGTCGGGCAGATACAGCGTGGTCGGATTGTGCAGGGCATTGCCGCGGGCATCGGACTCGGGTTGTATCTGATAGGGCAGACCGCTGATGCCCTGGGCGAACAGGGCGAGCACCCTCTCCACCTCGAACAACTCGAGGCCGGAACTCACGGAAGAACGACGTCGACGATCCCTGCGACGGCGTTCTGCACGGTCGCATCGTCTGATACAGCGCTGACGATGGCCAGTTCGCACGCCCGCCGGGGGGCGATGCCGCGGCTCATCAGTTGGCCCGCGTAGACCAGCAGGCGGGTACTGACCCCTTCCTCGAAACCGTAATCCGTAAGATTGCGGGTTCTCTCACCGATCACCGCGAGCCGCTCGGCCGTGCCCTCATCGACGCCACTCTCGTGGGCGACGATGGCCGCTTCCTGTTCGACCTCGGGATAGCCGAACTCGAAGCTGACGAAGCGCTGGCGGGTGCTGGGCTTGAGGTCTTTCAGCACGCTCTGGTAGCCGGGGTTGTAGGAAATCACCAACAGAAAGTCAGGATGTGCCGGGACCAGTTCAGCCGTCTTGTCGATGGACAGCATGCGCCGGTGGTCGGTCAGCGAGTGAATGATTACCGTGGTGTCCTTGCGCGCCTCCACCACCTCGTCGAGATAGCAGATCGCGCCGCTGCGCACGGCGCGGGTCAAAGGCCCGTCCAGCCATTCGGTCGCATCGCCACGCAGCAGGAACCGGCCCACCAGATCCGTTGCGCTGAGGTCTTCGTGACAGGCCACCGTCAGCAGGGGTGCATCCAATTGCTGGCGTTCAGACTCGGTCTCCCGGTACAGCTTCCAGGTCATGTACTCGATGAAGCGCGTTTTGCCACAGCCGGTGGGGCCTTTCAGCAGCACGGGCAGGCGCGCCGCGTAGGCGGCTTCGAATGCTTCCACTTCGTCACGCAGCGCCAGGTAGTAAGGCGCGGTTTCGAGTCGGGCGACGCGGGATTCGGTACTCACGCGCCGGGGACGAACGCTTCGCGGCCGCGACGAAAGTTGAAGAAGTGCTGACCCGCGTTACGGTTGACCAGATTCCGCGCGTGCATCGGGTGGTGCAGGCTGCGCACTTCATGCTCCAGTTCGACCAACGCGGCATCGGTGCCGTCCGTGAGTGCCTGGAACCGGTACTGATGCTGATCGGACTCTTCGGTGATCCGGTCGTGTTCGACCAACCACTGGTGCGGGGAGGAGAAGTCGGCGACGTAAATCGCAATGTGGTGGCGGTCGTACTCGGCGATCGGCGCATCGGTTTCCACGAACCGCATCGTCTGGTTGCGGCCGATGGAAACCTGGGCGGTAGCGTCGTTTGCGGTCGCCGGCGTTGCGAACACCACCCGGTAGAAGTCGGCGATCTCAGCACTGGCACCCTCGGGAATCTGAATCTCGAGATTGTGGATGCCGAGCGCCATGCCGATGGCCGGGTCCGGCGCAAAGCAGCGCAACGAGTTTCCCCAGGGACAGGTCACGCCGATGTGATCGTCGTAAATTTCCCAGCCGAACTCGGTGTCTTTGAGCGGCTTGCCCAGGCGTTCCAGACGTACTTTCAGCTCGTCGAGGCTCGGCACGGTGATATCGATGTGCCCACGAAACCGTTGTGCGCTGGACTTCGGTAGATGGAACTGCTGCTCGCCGACATTGATCCACATGTTGAACGTGCCAAAGTCCATGTAAGGGTCGCGCGTGAATCCCAGACCGGTGACGTAAAACAGTGCAGCCATCTCCTGATCGGGTACCGTCAGGTTCACGTGTTCCATCGCCAGGATGTTGCCGACATCTTCAGCCGCGCGGTCGAATGTGTCACTCATGGGCGGTGCCTTCCTGTGTCTGAGCCATGCCTGAGCAGACTTTACGTTTTCTGGCCTTGATCGGTCAAAACCCCGATAGTAACCGCAGGAGAACCTGATGAGCGAAACCGAAGATCCCCTGCTGGAGGCTACCACCGCGCTGATTCCCGCGTTGCTGACGGGTCTCGAGGCGCTGGCCTACGCGGCCCGACATCTGCATCCGCCCCAACTGCCCGCTCTGGTCGAATCCCTGGCCGGGTTCGATGACGAGATTGATGCGGGTAAAACCGTGTTCGCCGCGGCGCAGTGGCCGGAACATCTGCACTTCTTCCGCGATCAGTTGGATCTGGCTGCTGAAGCCGCGCTGCGGGCTTTCCGCGGGCTCAAGGCGAGCGCAGATGACCCGAACGGCATGCTGAAGGCGTACCGGTCCATGCGTCACACCACCCGCGCCGTGGAAGCGCTGTATCCGATGAGTTTCTCGCTGCCGGCGATCAACCGATTCTTCGTGGATGTCGAACGACGCGACGATGAGAGCCTCCGGCAGGCACTCAACGGAGCAGATCCGTCCCGGGAAGAAGTGGGCATCATGAATGCCAACAATGACCACGAACAGCGCGGTGGATTTTCGTTGTATGTGCCGGAGTACTACGACCCGCGACAGGCCATGCCGTTGATAGTGGCGTTGCACGGCGGCAGCGGCCATGGCGCGGATTTTCTATGGACCTGGCTGCGTGAAGCACGCAGCCGCGGTTGCGTGGTGCTCAGCCCCACCGCGCGTGAAGGTACCTGGTCGCTCATGGGACCCGATGTGGACTCCGCGTCCATCCGCCGGATGGTCGAACACGTCATGAAGACCTGGACCATCGACGCGGACAGGGTTCTATTGACCGGGATGTCCGATGGCGCGACCTTTACGCTGGTGAGCGGTCTGGGGGCGGATACGCCGTACACCCATCTGGCACCGATCTCCGGGACCTTCCATCCGATGTTGCTGGACGATGCGGCGGATCTAGGCGGTCGACCGATCTACCTCACGCACGGTGCGCTGGACTGGATGTTTCCGGTGGACATCGCGCGCATGGCCCGGGACGCGCTCGGCGCCGCGGGTGCCGACGTGGTCTATCGGGAACTTGCGGATCTGTCGCACACCTACCCTCGCGATGAGAACCCGCGCATTCTCGATTGGCTGATCGACGGCCGGCGGCCGACGGATGACTCGTGATCGTCTGGACTAAGCGCTGAGGCGAGCGCTCAACCCCGATCCCATCAGCTCGGCGAAGTTGGCGTGATAGAACAGTTCGCGGGTCGCATCGTCGGTTTCTACGAGCGAGTCGTCGAAGCGTTTGATCGGATTCCGGCCGCCCTCCACATGTGGATAGTCGGACGAGAACAGCGGAATTTCGCTGCCTGCTTCGCGCACGATCCAGCCGACGTCTTCCGTGGGATACGGGGTCGCCCGCAACTGCCGCGTAACATATTCGCTGGGCCGCAGGGACAACGCCCGCAGGCGTTCCTCATGGCGGGCGAAGGCGTTGAACGCGCTGTCGAGGTAGCGCATCCAGCTGGGAATCCAACCCGCCCCTTGCTCGATCACGCCGAACATCAGCCTGGGATGACGCTCGAAGATGCCGTCGATGATCAGGGTGGCCAATGTCTGCATGACGGGCGTGGGAATTGCCATGTAGTCGACCGAGCGGAAGTTTTCGGCGCCGCCGTGAAAGTCGGGCGGTATCGGCAGGCCGTTCTGGAAATAGTTGGGATCCAGCAGCGTTCCGCCACCACCGACGTGAAACAGAATCGGCAGCCCGGCTTCTTCGGCCATGGCCCACAGCGGGAACAAGCCGGTGTGGCTGGGCGAATGGTGCGCGGGGCATGCCGATGGAACCAGCAGGCCGGCAAAGCCATCCGCGATGACCTCGCCCGCCAGTTGCCGGGTGCGCTCGAAATCCGCAAGCGGCACGTAGGCCGTGGGTAGCAGGCGTGCATCGACGCTGCAGAAGTTGAGCATGGCGCGGTTGTGCGCTTCGGCGACCCCGTAGATCAGATCCAGATCCCATTCGGGGACGCCCGCTTCGAGTTCGGCCATGTGACCGTTCACGAAGGTGTTGAAGATCAGCTGGCTTGCGAACCCCAGATGATCCAGGGCCGCCGGTCGGTCTTCCTTGAACAGCGCCCCGGTCGCGTCCCAATTCTTGCGCTGCATGATTTCCGCGTCATCGCGCGCGCGGTACTCGGGATCGCGCTGCTGCGCCAGGGTGCTTTCCAGCGCCTGTGCCGTGGTTGCAACCGAGGCGCTGCCGTCGAATCCGAACAGGTGGTTTTTGATCGGCGCGCTGGCGAACTCAGCGAGGAATTCGGAGGTCTCCATGATGTGCGCGTCGGCATCGTGAATGAACAGGTTTTCGACGTAGGCCATTGGCTCATCCTCCCGGGCTGACGCTGAAGTTTAGCTCACGGGACGCCCGATAGGCGGGCCGCTGTTGGTGATGTTTGCGGTACGCATCCAGACGCTCGGAGATGCCCACCTGATAGGCGACCGCCCAGTCGAGGCACGAGGTCAACAGGATGTCCACCCCGGTAAATTGCTCGCCGACCAGATAGTCCCGTTCGGCGAGCGCGTGGTCGGCAACGGCTACCTGTTTCTGGAAGCCGGCGATCGCTGCCTCGATGGCGGCGGGTGCTTCGCCGTAGAGGTCCGCCAGGTCCCGATGCCGGCGCATCACGTACAGCGTGTGCGCGTCGAGTTCCATCAGGATGAAGGAGGTCCACTCATCGTAGTGGGCGCGCGCATCGGTGCGCGGTTCCGGGGTCAGTCCCGTGCCGGCGCCATAACGATCGGCCAGGTAGGTGATGATGGCCGCGCTTTCGCTCAGCACCAGCGCGCCGTCGACCAGCACGGGAATCTTTTCCTTCGGATTCAGGGCGCGGAACGCTTCGCTCTGGGTTTCGCCGGTGCGCGACCCGATGAGGCGAGGTTGGTAGTCGAGGCCGAGTTCATGCAGCATCCAGTGGGCGCGAAAGGTACGCACGGTGCCGCCTCCCCATAGCGTCAATTTGCCAGCGGGCTCGCTGCTGGAGTTGCTCACGCTCAACGGACGTCGGGGAAGGGGATCTCGCCGGTGACATCATAGGCCTTGAGATCCGTACCCTTGGGCGGGTTTTCGGCCATGGCGGCCTGAAACGCCGCCATGTGCGATGTTTTGAAGTGGGCTTTCAGTGCCGCCTCGTCCTCCCAGCACTCGAAGATCCGGAGGTTGGTCGGGCTGCCGATCTCTGTGGAAAAGACGTAGGCGTAGCAACCTTCCTCGGCTTCGCTGGCTTTCATCATGGTGGTAATCGCGTCGGTCATGGCCTCGACGGTGCCGGGCTCGGTGTCGATGCTTGCGCTGATAATGATCATGAAGTACTCCCTTGTGTGTCTTCTTGCGTGTCCTCTTGTGTGTCAGAGGGTGAGACCGATTCCCAAAACGAGCGTTGCGGCCGATACGGCTCGTGGACGAAGTGTTGCATGGCAAACTCCACCCGAACACCCGGATCCCGGGAATGCTCCTCGAGCAACTCGACCCGCGACAGGCGTGGCACCAGCCCCTCGTTGTTGGCGATCTGAATGGTCAGGCCTGGACGGGCATTCAGCTCCAGCAGCAGCGGGCCGCGCCGCTGGTCCAGCACCAGATCTGCCCCCAGGTAGCCGAGGTGGGTCACGTCGTAGCAGAGCGCAGCCAGGGTCAACAGCTGGCGCCAATGCGGAACCACTATTTCGTCCAGGGGCGCGCCGGTATCCGGATGATGGCTGATCGGCCGGTCGAACTGCACGGCTGCGATGTTGCGGCCGGTGCCAATGTCCAGACCCACGCCCACGGCGCCCTGATGAAGATTCGCCTTGCCGTCGGATGCCGTGGTTGCCAGCCGCAGCATGCCCATGACCGGATAGCCACGAAAAACGATCAGCCGAATGTCGGGGACGCCTTCGTGGCTGAGGTAGGCAAAGGTGTCGTCGCAGATCACCAGGTCTTCGATGATCGCAACGTCCGTGCGCCCACCCAGGGAATGCAATCCCGAAAGGATGTTGGAGACGTGGCGCTTGACGTCGCGCAGCGACAGCACGTCCCCATTGCTCTTTCGGAACCCGCCGTCCTCGCGGCCCGTAACCACCAGGATGCCACGCCCGCCACTGCCCTGGGCCGGTTTGATCACGAACTGCTGAAACGGTTCGAGGACGTCATCGATGAGTTCGATCTCGTGCTGGGTGCGCACCACGCCCAACAGTTCGGGTACCGTGACGCCCGCTTTGCCGACCACCAGCTTGGTTTCAAGTTTGTTATCTACCAGGGGATAGTGGCGCCGATCGTTGTAGCGGCCGATATACTCGACGTTGCGGCTGTTCATGCCTAGAACACCGCGGCGCGTTAGCGTGAAGGGGTTCGCCCAGGTCATGGGGCGTGCCTAAACCCGTTCCATGGTCGCGAAGCGACGCAGTTCCGAGAGGCGGTAGCCGGTGTAGCGTCCGAGCAGCAGGATCAGTGCCAGCACGCACAGATGCAGCTCGGGGAAGTTGAACGCCAGATGGCGGACGGTGGACAGGTCCATCAGCAGAAACGCGAGGATCGCAACGATCAGGCTACCGGAGCCTTGCACCAGCACGTCGCGCGGGCCTTCTTCCTCCCACAGGATCGACATCCGCTCGATGGTCCAGGCCAGGATGATCATCGGGAAGAACGTGATGGTCAGCCCGCCGGCGAAGCCGAGCCGGTAGCTCAAGATACTGAACACCGAGATGATCGCAATCACCACGATGATCAGGGTTGCGATACGTGCGACCAGCAGCAGGTTCAGGATGGACAGGTAGGAACGGATTACCAGCCCGACGGCGACGACCAGCAGAAAACTCAGCACGCCCGGCACGAGTTCGGTCTGCAGGAATGCCAGCGCGATCAGGACCGGCATGAACGTGCCGCTGGTTTCGACGCCGATCATGACCCGCATGAACACGACCACCAGCGCGCCCACCGGCAGCAACATGATCAGTTTGAACATGCTCTGCTCTTCGATGGGCAGGCTGTACAGCGACAGCGCCGGGGTGTCGCCCGGTTCTGCGGTGCTGGTCAACGATAGTGCGGAGCGTGTCTGGCTGATGATCGAAAAGCTGACCCGGCTGCGGGTGCCGCCAATCACCTCGAGCACCACCGGATTTTCGGTCTGCCAGAGCAGCAGGTCCGAGGTGTCCGACACGGGTCCGGACGCCGGATCGAAAAGGTGCCATTCGCCGTCCTGCCACACCTGCACCAGCTCGATCAACGACTGCCGGCGCCGCCCATCCTCCAGCAACAGGACCTGGACCGACCGGGCCGGAATGTCGGCGCTGGCCAGGAGGTTGGCGAACAGCGTGGGCAAGGCGAAGCGATCCAGCAACAGGCTCACGTTCGAGTCCATGGGTAGGGTCGACATGACCTGGATCAATTGCCGCGCCAGCGTCAGGCCGTCGGCCGACAGCGGCATGACCGAGTCGATGAGTTCCTCGGCCGCGGTCTGATAGGGCTCATCCCAACGGCTCAACGACCTCGACCAGGTACCCGAATCTGGACCTTCGGCGCGGTCGTCCGCCACCAGTTCGAGCTTGTAGTACAGCGTCTGCTCGCCGCTGGCATTGCGCTTGGACCAGTGGGCGCGGCGCTGCCCGCCGGATTCTTCGAAGGAGAACCCGTAGCCCGGCCCTACGGGGGTTTCATCGACCACGCGATACCCGTGCTGGTTGGGCGGTAGCGTCAGGATTGCCTGGGTTGGGCCGCCGGAGGCGAGGAACTGAATCTTGGCGTCCACCTGCCAGACAGTGGTCTGAGCACCCGGCAGGAACGGAAGTCCGTACGCCTGATTGCGAAAGACAGCGCTGACCGCTCCGGCGGTCGCAAGCAGGGCCACCAGAAAGAGGAAAGGCCCGCGTTCAGTCATATGTTATGGGGATCTAGTGTCCTGTCCGGCTAACTCGTTTTGCCGTCATTCGGATCGATTGGGTCGATACCGAGGCTGAACGAATTGCCTACCGACGTCAACCAAGGCGATATCTGTCAGGAAGCTGCGTCCCAGCAGAATCTGATGATTCAGGTGGGATCGGTCGGCCAGCGTGAACTCGAAGGGGTCACGCGCGTCGCCGAGGTACAGCCTCAAGCTGACCACCGGCCTGCGAGTGCCTTCAGGATCCGCCTGCTGATAGACGCGTACGTAACGCACCACCTCGCGTTCGATCTCGATCAGCTCTTTGGTGTCGGCGTCGCGTACGTGGAAGCGCACCCAGTCATCACCGTCGCGTTCGAATTCGACCATGTCCTCGGCGTTCAGCGAGTTGGTGGTGGCTCCGGTGTCGATGCGTGCGTTCAGACTCAACCCTGGCGGGTCGATCCAGACCGTTTCGAGCTCGCCGAGGACCATTTTGTCGCCACTGACGAACACGCGTTGAACCTGATTGGCCTGGCACTCAGCCTCCACGGTTTCCTGTTGGCGGCACAACGTTTTCATCGCGTCCGGCAGACGCTGAACCGAGGTTTCGAGCTGGTTGACGCTGGCGCGGCTGGCCGCGACGTCGGCGACCACGGCGCTCTGGCCGGTCTGCAGTTCCGACAGCTGCACTTCGGTGCGTTGCAGCGATTCGTCCAGGGTGGCGATCTGGGCACTCGAAGCGGCGATCTGGGCACTCAAAGCGGCGATCTGGTCCTGCTGTTCCTGCAACTGAGTGCACCCCGCAGCGACCGCCAACGCAGCCAATAGAACCAGCCACCGGAGTCCCATGGCGCTATATCACTGGCCGCCGCGAATGAGGCCGCCGGGCAGCGGCGCTCCGGTAGAGGGTCCCGTTGCGGGTGATCAGTTCGTGCATTGTCCGTGCTTCCCCGGCTAACAAAGCCGATGACGCTAATGGAAGGTGGATGAAATGTCTACGGGACCGCGCGAGGGTAGTTTTCTCCGAAGTTCGTGACCCGCATGGATAAGATTATCCGAGAAGAAATTGATCACGATATGGCGAGTCTATACGGTGCCCCACAACCGGAAGCCGCCATTCACGATTAGCTCAGGCTACCTGCCGCCCGCCACGTCTATGAATGTTCCTGTTACGTATGAGGCATCGTCCGACAACAACCATCGAATCGAATGTGCCACCTCCTCAGGTGTACCGCCACGCTTCATGGGTATCGAGTCGGAAAGCCGATCGACGCGATCTGGTTCGCCGCCGGCAGCGTGCATTTCCGTATAGATAAATCCGGGCCGGACACAGTTGACACGAATTCCTTCTGCAGCAACTTCCAGCGACAGTCCTCTCGTTAGGGTGTCGATCGCACCTTTGGAAGCCGCGTAGTCCACGTACTCACCTGCAGACCCGCATCTGAGGCAACACGATTGCGGCGTTGTTCACGAGCGCAGTAACCGGACCCAACGCCTGATCCACAGTTTCAAACAAATGAACTGCGTCGTCCTCCCTACCGACATCCGCCTGAACCGCAATCGCCGCTGTTCCCCATGACGCCAGCTCTCCAACGACAGCGTCGGCAGCGGTCTCATCGGAGCGGTAGTTAACGCAGACTCGATAGCCCTCTTTTGCCAACAGCCTGGCCGTTGCCGCACCAATGCCCCGGCTGCTGCCCGTGACTATCGCAACACGTTCACTTTTCACGTAGAAGCGTCCTTCACCGGCGCACCGAGAGGCTGATTCAGAGCTTACTGTATGTTGCACGAGCCTCCGCTTGATACTGTATGTACATACAGTTAACCTGATGAACCCAACGGATGGTCAGCACGTCATGGCTGGAGCTTCGCCTATCAAGGGCCGCGGCGCCGCATCGAATCCCGAAGGTCGGTTCGAGCCGTTGCGAAGGGAACGCGTCGACGACGGCTGGGCGTTGGAGCCGGACCCGGAGCCGAACCCCCAGACCGTGCTGCTGCCCGATGCGACCCGCACCATCATCACGCGCAATCAATCCCCCGACGTGGGCTTCGATCGCTCGATCAATCCGTACAAGGGCTGCGAGCACGGCTGCGTCTACTGCTTCGCCCGGCCCACGCATGCCTATCTGGACCTGTCACCAGGCATCGACTTCGAAACGCGGATTTTCTACAAGACCGGCGTGGTGGAGCGGCTGCGGGAGGAATTCGGTAACCCGTCGTACCGATGCGCCGTACTCGCGATGGGCACTAACACGGATCCGTACCAGCCGGCGGAGAAGAAACTCGAGATCACGCGCAGCATCCTCGAGACCATGCTTGCCTACCGCCATCCGGTCAGCATTGTCACTAAGGGCACCTTGATCGAGCGCGACCTCGATGTGCTGATAGAACTGGCGACGCTGGGGCTCGCGTCGGTGATGATCAGTGTCACGACGCTGGACAACAGCTTGAAGGCGACGCTCGAGCCACGGGCCGCCGCACCCCAGCGACGGCTGGCGCTGATCCGGCGATTGGCGGACTCGGGCATCCCCGTGGGCGTGCTGATCGCACCCGTCATTCCCGTGGTCAACGATCACGAGCTCGAAGCGATCATCGAGCAGTGCGCGGCCGCCGGCGCGCGCAGCATCGGCTATGTGATGCTGCGTTTGCCCTGGGAGGTCAAGGATCTGTTTCGTGAATGGCTCGAACTGCACCTGCCGGATCGGGCGGCACATGTGATGAGCGTGATCAGGAACATGCGCGGGGGCAAGGACTACGATCCCCAGTGGCGTAGCCGGCAGGTCGGCGAGGGACCGTTCGCCGATCTGATCCGCCGCCGTTTCGAAGTGGCGCTGCGCAAGTGCGGGTTGGCTGATGGCGAGATGCCGACGCTGCGAACCGATCTCTTCCGGGATCCCGACGATCGTCAGGCGGCGCTGTTCTGATCGGTATCGTGAGCGGGGGACCCGCGCCGTGAGTTCAGTCTGAAGTACGCGTAGAACACCACACCGAGCAGTGACCAACCCAGCACCAGCAACCACTCCTGGGGCCAGATCAGCGCGGCCGGGCTCCAGGGAAGGTACAGCGTAAACAGCGCGCAGCCCATCAGTACTGCGACGGATCCGAGGAAACGGCCCGCCGGAAGCCGGAACGGTCTTGGCATGTCGGGTTCCCGGCGACGCAGGGCCAGAAACGCCACTGGCACGAACGTGTAGGCGACGACGACCGCAAAGCTGCCGGCATCGATCAGCCAGACGAGAATGGTTCGGCCGAACAGCGGCGAGCAGCAGGACAGCACGCCGATGCACAGCACGCTGATGTGGGGCGTCTTGTAGCGCGGATGGATGCGCGCGAACACGCGCGGCAGCATGCCGGACTCGCCGAGCGCGAACATTACACGACTGCCGCCGATGATGAAGGCGTTCCAACTCGTGAGAATGCCGCCGATGCCGCCAATCACGAGGAGCGAGCCTGCCCACGACGATCCCCACAGCGCGCTCGCGGCGTCGGCTGTGGCCATGTCACTCGCGGCCAGTGACTCGGCATCCAGCGCGGCGGCGACACTCATGCTGATGGCGGCATACCAGGCCACCGCCAGCAGCACCGAAATCACCAGCAAAATGCCGATCCGGCGCGGTGGCAGGTCGATCTCTTCCGCGGATTGCGGAATCACGTCGAAGCCGACCAGCATGGCGGGCACCATGATCAGCACGGCGAGCAGGCCGGTGCTGCCGTTTGCCAGCAACGGCGCCATATTGTCGGCCGAGCCGAACGAGATCGCGCCGCTGATCAGCAGTACACCCGATACCAGAATGGCAACGGTGACGATGCTCTGGACCCGTGCGGCGGTTCTGATGCCGAGCACGTTGATCCAGGTCATTGCGATGGCGCCGCCGACGCCCACCAGCACGAAGCCCAGATCGACGCTCGACCCCTGTACTTCCCAGAGTTCCAGAAATCGGATCTCGGGCACCAGGAATTCAAGCGCGGTGGGTAACGCGACCGATTCGAACACGCACACCGTGACGTAGGCCATCAGCAAGGCCCAGGTACAGATGAAGGAGGGCGTCGCCCCGAGGCCGCGATGCGTATAGACATGCTCGCCACCGGCCTGGGGCATCGCCGATGCGAGTTCGGCGTAGGTGAGGCCGATCAGAGCAATCGCGACGCCGCCCACCAGGAATGCTGCGGCCGTCCCCAGCGTTCCCGCGGTGGTCACCCAGTAGCCGGTCATCAACACCCAGCTCCAGCCGATCATCGCGCCGAACGCCAGCGTCATGACGTCGCGGCTCTTCAGCACCCGGGCGAACCGCGGGGCGGAGGTCATTTGAACGTCACCCGGATGCTTCCATTCCCCCGGGTGCCTGGGTAGGGTGCAACGCCTTTACGGAAACTGCTGTCGGAGCACTGGCATGGCCCGGGCGCGAAGCCATGAGCTTGAATATCGCGATCATCTGGTTGGGCTGGAGGTGACCGAGGCCGGTGATCTGGTGCTTTCGCTGGACGGCGTCGAGCGAAAGCGCCGGGAATCGAGCGGTTTGGAATGCGCCTACGTGTGGACCAACGTAGAGTTGCATTGGGAAGAGCATCATTACCTCGAAGCGCGCTGGTGGCCCGCAACGGATCGGCTCGCGCTGACGGTCAATGGAAGGCCGCTGTTCGACGAGCCGGGCGCGCGGGAGTGAATCCCAATACCACGGCCTGCCGCTACCACTGCTTACCGATGCCACCCCGGTGGCCGAAGAACCCCGCCGGCCAGTTACGCCCGGTCATCATTGCCTTGTCGACGTCCTCTTCGCTGGCCAACCCGTCCTCGACGATCTGCAGCGCCTCGCGCCGCGCCGCGGCAAACACCCGGTTCAGAATGAATCCGTAGGTACCGGGCATGTCCTTCACCAGTGAGACCGCCCGGTTGGCCTTCTCCGCCACGCCGCGGGCCGCCTCGATGGTTGCCGGGCTGGTGTCCTCGGTGTAGATCACCTCGCACATTCGCATCACCGGTACCGGGTTTGAGAAGTGCATGCCCACGACCAGCGGCAGGCGCGCCGGACTCACCTCGGCAGCGATCTCGGCGATCACGAAGCCGGAGGTATTGGAGGCGAGGATCGCCTCGGGTTTTACCAGTTCGTCGAGTTCTTTGAACACGGTCTGCTTCAGTTCCAACTTCTCCGGGACAGCCTCGATGATCAGGTCGCAGTCGCTTACTGCGTCGAGGCTGGTGGTGTAACTGACCCGGGCGATCGCGGCGGCGGCCTGGTCGAAGCCGATCTTGCCGCGTTCGGTGGCGCGCTTGAGTCCCCACTTGCGATCGCAGACCTCGTTGGCGGTGTCGTCGAGAATTTCCTGGGTCAGGTCACGGATGGTTACGTCGTAGCCCGCGACCGCGAACACTTGCGCGATGCCGCCGCCCATGACGCCACCACCGAGCACGCCAATGTGGCGAATTTTTTCCAGTTCCATGGGTCCCCCGAAGAGCCGTGTGCGAAGTGCTGTAGTTTAGCGCGAACGCGCTATGATCAGTGTCATCGTGCGCCGAATAGAATTGAGTACAGGAGACCTGCAATGACACGTGAAGAGATGCTCGAACTGCTTGGCCGACAGCGCAAATCCTATCTGGACGAGGGCGAAGTCAGCCTCGCGACGCGCCAGGACCGGATCGACCGCGCCATCGGGGTGCTGGTCGACAACAAGGATCGGCTCTGCGAAGCAATGCGCGAGGACTTTGGTCACCGCTCGATCCATCAGTCCATGTTCACCGATGTCGCGGGATCCATCGGACCGCTGAAACATGCCAGGAAGCACCTGGCGCAATGGCTGAAGCCCGAGAAGCGCAAGGTGGATTTTCCACTGAATCTGCTGGGGGCCAAGGCACGCATCGAATATCAGCCGCTCGGCGTGGTGGGCGTGATCAGTCCCTGGAATTTCCCCGTGAACCTGACGTTCACGCCGTTGGCGGGCATTCTGGCCGCGGGCAACCGCTGCATGATCAAGCCGTCGGAATATACGCCATCCACCTCACAAGCCATGGCCGAGATCCTCCACGGTGCCTTCGATGAGACCGAGATTGCGGTGATCACCGGCGAGGCGCAGGTCGGCGCCGATTTCTCGGCTCTGCCCTTCGACCACCTGTTGTTCACGGGCGCGACGTCCGTGGCACGCCATGTGATGCGCGCCGCCTCGGAGAACCTGGTTCCGATCACGCTTGAACTGGGTGGTAAGTCTCCGGTCATCGTGGGTCGCAGCGCGGACATGGACAAGACCGCCGCCGCCATCATGGCCGGCAAGACCATGAACGCCGGCCAGATCTGCCTGGCCCCGGACTACGTCTACGTACCCCAGGAGCGCATCAACGATTTCGTCGAGTCCAGCCAACGCTCGGTGGCAAAAATGTTCCCGACTTTGCTGGACAACGATGACTACACCTCCGTGGTCAACGAACGCCACTACGAGCGGCTCAATGGCTACCTGGACGACGCGCGGGAAAAAGGCGCTGAGATCATCGAGATCAACCCCGCCGAAGAAGATTTCCGCCAGCAACCCAGCCACAAGATGCCCCCCACCCTCATCCTGAACGCCTCATTCAT